>OCPP01001693.1_pt1 | contig 11150 bp, 16 predicted proteins | sample 1538211 | NCBI WGS metagenome assembly OCPP01 (sample SAMEA2580193, study PRJEB22360) | human gut metagenome | biome: human gut; feature: human-associated habitat; material: faeces | place: Denmark | collected 2008/2010
CAAAAACTAATTCATTTTTAACAATTGTATAAAATAATGGTTTAATTCCAAAAATATCACGCGCTATAAAAAGCGCCTTAGTATGTATGTTGTAGATGGCAAAAGCAAACATTCCTCGTAAATGATTAACAATATCATTACCGTATTCTTCGTATCCGTGGATGATTACTTCGCTATCGCTATTAGTCGTGAAAGTATGACCTAAAGAGATGAGTTTTGCTCGTAAGACTTGATAGTTGTATATTTCACCATTAAAAACGAGAATCAATGATTTATCTTCATTAAATAAAGGCTGGTTACCGCTGTCTAAATCAATGATACTTAAACGTCGCATCCCTAATGTGATTTTACTATCTTGATAGTATCCTTGATCATCTGGTCCGCGATGACTAATTTTTTGTAACATATTTTCAATAACGCTTTGATTGTTGGAAACGTTATTAGTATATCCAATAATTCCGCACATATAAATACCTCCATGGTGGCATTATATGCTTTATTAAATAATGCTAAGATAGATAAGAAAAAATTAAGAATAAATAAGAATCAATAAGGACTTAGTCCTTATTGATATGGATATTGATAATTAAGCGCTTCATCAAATTCAGCCCATTCAAGATAGACTAATTGTAATAAGTAGCGTTTGCCGGTTTTGGGATCGTGAAGAATAAAATGATCTCGTCCCGCCTGTTCAATAATACCTTTAAAGATTCTGTCCCGCCATTCATTGCTGCCGGTATACGTAAAGTAAAAGGTACCTAATTTCCCAACGTTGATCCGTAAAATATTTTCAACATATGCTTGATCAATAACTGGTGCTGGAGTTACTGAAGGTGTAGAAGGTGTTCCTGGGGTTTGGTTAGGGGTAGGGGCCGGAGCTGGCGTTGGGGTAGTATCAGGGGTTTCAGCTGGAGCTGGATCCTGCCGTACTAAATAAGGGTTTAAGTCATTAAAATAATCCATAATCGATCTCCTCGTATAATTTTTTATAAATCACAATTTAATTTTAAGCCTGGGTTATAAAAACAGTGTTGTTTAAAGCGACCGGATAAATTGCCATAGAATTTTTCTGGGCAAGCGACATTGGTACCGGGATTTTTAAACCATAGGGCATTAGTTGCCGGTTCATTTCGATAGCCGTTAATACAGCGTAATGCAATTTGCCGAAGCAGTTCGTTGACTGGTTCGTTAAAGAGTGGGGTTCCGACCCCGGAAAAAGCATTCTTTTGGTAGACTACTTCAGTGATGGTTCGGGTGTTTCGAAAAACATCACAGTTTGCAACAACGCGATTGATAACTACATTACCAACTAATAGCATACCTTGTTCTCCTTCACCTAAAGCTTCAGATTTAATAAGCCGCGCTAGTAAATCGACTTCTTCGGTTGAGTATTTAATTCGTGCCAAATTATCACCCCGTTATAATATATGCAGTTATTTATAAAAAATGATAGTTGTTTGAATTTAGGGAAAATTGCGGGGATAAAAATTATGATATCATTTTATTAAAAAAATAAATGAGAGTATAATATATGACAAGATACAATAATTATATTTCGTATAATTAATCTCGAATTTATTTCTAATTTATGGTAGAATTAAATTATAGGTAAAGCGCTTACATTAGACAAGGAGGTATTTAAAAATGGGAAGAGAGATTGTCGCAATGATTTTAGCTGGTGGACGTGGAACACGTCTAGAAGCCCTAACAGCTAAAGTAGCTAAACCAGCAGTACACTTTGGAGGTAAATATCGTATTATTGACTTTCCTTTAAGTAACTGCGCTAATTCGGGGATTGATATTGTTGGGGTGCTTACGCAATATGAATCTGTATTGTTAGGTACTTATGTTGGTGCCGGAACTAAATGGGGACTTGATGGAAAACAATCACTAGCTGCAATTTTACCGGCTCGTGAACGTGGTGAAGTAGGAGCAACCTGGTATGCTGGAACGGCTGATGCTATTTATCAAAACATTAGCTTTATCGATCAATATGATCCAGAATATGTTTTGATTTTATCTGGGGACCATATTTATAAAATGGATTATGATAAAATGCTTACAGCTCATAAACAACGTAAAGCTGATGCCACTATCGCTGTATTAAATGTATCATTAAAAGAAGCAAGCCGTTTTGGAATCATGAATACTTATGAAGATGGAACTATTTATGAATTCGATGAAAAACCAGAAAAACCAAAATCTACATTAGCATCAATGGGGATTTATATCTTTACTTATAAGCAATTAAGAAAATATTTAATTGCAGATGCCAAAAAAGAAGATAGTAAACATGATTTTGGAATGAACATTATTCCTGACATGTTAAATGATAACAAGAAATTATATGCTTATGAATTTGATGGATATTGGAAAGATGTTGGAACTGTTGAAAGCTTATGGCAGGCTAACATGGACTTGTTAAAAGATAAAGATCTTGATTTATATAACATCAAGAAAGATTGGAAGATCTATACTGAAGATACTTTAGGAAAACCACAAATTATCGGGGATCAAGCTAAAGTTAAAAATTCTTTGATTACACAAGGATGTTTAGTTAATGGTAATGTTGAAGGATCAGTTTTATTCAACAACGTTAATGTTGGTGAAGGGGCTAAAGTTATTGATTCAGTATTAATGCCAGGGGTATTAGTTGAAGAAGGCGCTGAAGTGTATAAAGCAATTGTTGATGAAGGTGTAGTTATTCGTGCAAAAACTAAGATCAACAAAGAAGCTAAAGAAGTCGCTTTGGTTAGTGATAATAAGTAGGGGAGGAAATAGAGATGGTAAAAGCAATTGGTATAGTTAATTTACACTCAGATGTAGATTTTGTCGGTCTTACAGAGAGAAGACCAGTAGCGTCTGTTAGTTTTTTAGGACGTTATGCATTGATTGATTTCGTATTATCTAATATGTCAAATTCAACAATTGATGCAGTTGGAGTATTGATTCAAAAAAAACCAAGATCATTATTTAAACACTTAGGTAATGGTGATTCTTGGAACTTTAACTCTAAAGCTGGTGGGGTTTCATTATTATATAATGAAAAATACGCCAATAACCCTAATTATAATCATGATATTAATAATTTAATTGAAAATATCGCTTTTTTAGAAGCTAATAAGGCTGATTATGTTGTGATTGCTCCAGCACATATCATAACAACAATGGATTATGAAGATGTAATTGAAAATCACGAAAAAACCGGTGCTGAAATTACAATGGTATATAAGAAAGTTCATGATGCTAATGAAGCATATATTGGATGTGATTGCTTAACGATCAAAGATAAAGTTGTAACGGCTGTAGAACGTAATAAGGGTAGTCGTAAAGATCGTAGTATTTCATTAGAAACTTATGTAATTAATACAAAAACTTTATTAAAAGTAATGAAGCAGGCGCAAAAAATCAGTTCATTCTTTAGTTTAAAAGATGTACTGGGTTATTTATGTGATGAAAAACAAATTAATGCTTATGAATATAAAGGTTATGCACGCTGCATTGATTCATTAGAACATTATTATAAATATTCATTAGAGTTCTTAGATTTAGATGTGTCATCAGCAGTATTTAAAAGCAACTGGCCGATTTACACAATCACAAATGATACACCTCCAGCAAAATATTTAACAGAATCAGATGTAACAAGATCATTTGTTGCAAATGGAGCAATGATCAATGGGACGGTGGAAAATAGCATAATTGGACGTGATGTAGTAATTGGGACCGGTGCAGTAGTAAAAAATTGTATTCTATTCTCAGGTTCAGTGGTTAATCCAGGAGCGCATCTAGAAAATGTAATTATGGATAAGACTTCTAAAGTACAACGGCAATTGAATTTAAAAGGTGATGCAACTACGCCATTGTATATTAAAGAAGGAGATGTGGTTTAATGCGAGTTTTATTTGCAACATCTGAAGCGACGCCGTTTATCAAATCGGGTGGGCTTGCAGATGTCCTAGGTTCTTTACCAAAAGAGATGGTAAAGAAAGGTGTTGAAAGTATTGTAGTGCTGCCAAAGTATCAAGATATGAAATTGGCTGATGAAATTGAATATGTCACTAGTTTTGATATTTGGGTAGGATGGCGAAAAGTATATTGTGGTGTGTTTACTTATGAATTAGACGGGGTACGTTTCTATTTTATTGATAATGAACAATATTTTAGAAGACCTGGTTTGTATGGCTATGATGATGATTATGAAAGATTTGCATATTTTGATTTTGCAGTTCTTGAATTCTCATCTTGATATTAAGCCGGATGTTCTTCATTTGCATGATTGGCAAACAGCGATGATTGCGATGTTATATAAAGAAAGATATTGTTATTATGAACATTACGATAATATTAAAATCGTCTTTACAATTCATAATATTGCTTTCCAGGGAAAAGCTGACCCTAAATTGTTAAGTGAGTTATTTGGATTAGATAATTATTTATACTATAATGGTAATTGTCGAAATGATGAAAGCAGCTATTTTCTATAGTGATATTATTACAACTGTTTCACCAACTTATGCACGTGAAATTTTAACTCCAGAGTATGGAGAAGGTTTACAAAATATCTTAGAAATGCGAAAATATGATTTGTATGGTATTTTAAATGGTGTTGATTATGATGTAATTAATCCAGCAACAGATCCTCAAATCGTTAAAAATTATGATTTAGAGACGGTGTTTAAAGATAAAATTGTAAACAAATTAGCTTTACAAAAAGAAGTGGGATTGCCTGAAGATAAAGATGTTGCACTAATTGGGATCGTGACACGATTAACTAAACAAAAAGGATTAGATTTAATTATCAATCAATTTAGTGAAATGTGCAGTCGTAAGGTTCAAATCTTGATTCTTGGTGCCGGTGATCAGGTTTATGAAGATGCCTTAAAAGGAATCGCATATCACCACCAAGATACTGTTTCATTACAGTTAAAATACGATTTTGGGTTATCTTGTCGTATTTATGCAGGGTGTGATATGTTCTTAATGCCATCGTTATTTGAACCTTGTGGGTTATCACAGATGATGTCTCTTCGATATGGAACGATTCCAATCGTAAGGGAAACTGGTGGTTTAAAAGATAGCGTTGAGCCATATGATGAATATGCTGATACTGGAACTGGATTTAGTTTTGCAAACTATAACGCTCATGAAATGATGAAAACAATTGACTATGCTTTAAAGGTTTACGATGAAGATCCTGAGGCATGGAAAGGAATCATGACTAGAGCAATGCAGGCAAAGTTAGATTGGGATGCTAGCGCTGACCAATATTTAAAAGTATTTAATTCGTTAATAGGATAAAAGACAGAGCAATCTGTCTTTTCCTTTCCAAAGGAGAAGGTATGATAAAAGCAATTTTTTTTGATGTAGATGGAACATTGATTTCTAAAAGCAGATCAGTGCTTAGTGAGGGTGTAATAGCAGCTTTAAAACAGCTTCAAGAAAAGGGAATCAAATTATTTATTGCAAGTGGACGTCACTATTTAGAATTAGATGAGTTAGGGATAAATACTCAATTTACATTTGATGGTTACCTAACATTGAACGGAGGGTATTGTTTTAATCAGGAAGGGGTTATTTATAAAAATCCCATTAATTCTAAAGATGTAGAAAGAATCGTTGATCATGTAACTAAACATCAGTTGGCTTGTAGTTTTGTTGAAGGAGATGATTTGTATATTAATTTAATTAATGATCTGGTTGTTGCTGCACAGACGGCAATCAGTACCTCATTACCACCGAAAAAAGATGTTTCACGAGCCTTGATTAATGATGTTTATCAAATCGATCCTTTTGTAACAAAAGAGGAGATAGAAGAACTGGTAGCTTTAACGCAACATTGCAAATATACTCAGTGGCATGATGGAGCTTATGATATTATTCCCAAGCAAGGTGGGAAGCAAGAAGGAATCAGTGCTATCTTGGATCATTATAAAATCAAGGTTGAGGAAACGATGGCTTTTGGTGATGGACATAATGATATAGATATGCTCCAGTTTGTTGGTACGGGAATTTGTATGGAAAATGGCTGTGCAGAAACAAAGGCAGTGTGTGATTACATAACAGATAATGTCGACAATGATGGGATTGTGTCGGCTTTACGATATTTTGGCTTATTATAAAATAATTGTGGGCTAAATAAGGTTGTAATCGGTTGGAGAGTTGTGTAAAATGGGATAGTAGAGGAGTGGTTGTAATGAAAAAAATAATGAAAATACTTGTTACAACTTTATGCTTGTGTCTTGTGACAGCTTGTGGCGCGCGGGATAAAGATGTTAACTTAGAAAAAAGTGGAACTAAGTACAGTACTGATGATGGAGTTAGTTTTTATTATCCAAGTAATTATGAGATTACTGCAAATGCAACTGATACAGATACAGTAGAATTCTCTAAGGACAACAACACATTGTATTTTAAAGTAATTAAAGATGAAACTGATAATGTTGTTGAAGATAAAGATGAATTATATACTGGTGAAATTGAGCAAAGTGGTGCTTCGGAGATTGAGGTATCCAAACCGGTTTTAGACAGTGGTCTTGATGTTTATCAATATGTATTTGTTCATAGTGATACTGGAATTAGAGCCAAAGAGATAGTTTACTTTAGTGATGATAATACTTATATTTATGGATATCGTGCTGCTAAAGATGATTTTGAGGATAACGATAAAGATATGACAGTATATTTGCAGAGTTTTTCTATGGCAACAGGTAAATAAGTTGTATTTCGTGAATGATTTTGTTAAGATAAACATATATTTAAATTATAGGTAAACGAAGTAGATTATTAGAAGTTAATAGAGATAGCCTGGTGGTGGAAACGGCTAAATGGAAATAATTGAACTGCCCTTATCTGAGTCTTTTGAAAAGAAAGAACGTGAACTAGCGTTAATAGTAATCTTAAAGCATCTATTATCGGGTGGAAGAACACAATGGTGTCCTGATAGTAATATGCTTTTTTATTTATGGAGGTAATGATGAAAATATTTAACACCCTTACAAATAAGAAGGAAGAATTTAAACCGCTTCGCGAAGGTGAAGTAAGTATTTATGTATGTGGGCCAACGGTTTATAATTATGTTCACATTGGTAATACTCGCCCGATGATCGTCTTTGATGTACTTAGAAGAACATTTGAGTATTTAGGATATAAAGTGACTTTTGTATCAAACTTTACTGATGTTGATGATAAAATCATTAAGGCGGCTAAGGCAGAAGGAATAACTGAAAAAGAACTTACTGATAAATATATTGCTGCTTATGAGGATGTTCGTCGGAATTTGAATTTATTATTCCCAACTTATGCACCTAGAGTTACGAATACGATGGATGCAATCATAAAATTTATTGATAATTTAGTTAAGAGTGGTTATGCTTATGAGGTTGACGGGGATGTTTATTTTAGAGTATCTAAAATTGATGAGTATGGACAATTATCAGGGATCAAAATCGAAGATTTAGTAGCTGGAGCGAGTGAACGAATCGATGAAAATGATAAAAAAGAAGAATCAACTGATTTTGCATTATGGAAAAAGACGGATGAAGGTATTCGCTTTGATAGTCCATGGTCAAAAGGACGTCCTGGCTGGCATACTGAATGTGTAGTTATGATCAACGATATTTTTGAAGGTGGTAAGATTGATATTCACGGTGGGGGACAGGATTTGAAATTCCCACATCATGAAAATGAAATTGCTCAATCAATGGCTTGTCATCATCATCCGATTGCACATACTTGGATGCATAACCAAATGATCAATATTGATAATCAAAAAATGTCTAAATCACTAGGAAATGTTATTTGGGCAAAAGATATGGTTGCTGAATTGGGCTGTAATGTAGTTAAATGGTTTATGTTATCAAGTCATTATCGTAATCCATTAAATTTAACGGAAGAAGTTTTGAATAGCGTGAAAAAAGAAGTTGCTAAAGTTGATAATGTAATCAAATCAGTTTCTTTGTATTTACAAGTTAATCATATCGCTAATGAAAATTATAATAAAGCGGCAGTTGATGGGATGGTTGGAGCTTTAGAAGATGATTTAAATACATCGCTGGCTTTAACTAAAATTCTTGATCAAGTAAAAAAATTGAATCTGGCTTTCCGTCAAAAAGAAAAGAATGATAAAGCTATAGCAATTGAATATCAAACACTATTAAAAATGACTGCAGTGATTGGCTTTGTTTTTGAACCGCGTAAATTAAATGCAGCGGAACTAGAGATATATCAAGCATGGCTTGAAGCTAAACAAAATAAGGATTTTGAAACTGCTGACAAATTAAGAACTCAATTAATTGAAAAGGGGATCATTTAATGCGCCCGGAATTAATCAATGCAAGTGTATTAGCTTATCTGGGTGACAGTATTTTTGAGGTGCTAGTACGTGATTATTTAGTTAAAGAAAGTGGTTTTGTTAAACCGAACGATCTTCAGCGTGAAGCAGTAAAATATGTATCGGCAAGCTCACATGCTGCATTTATGCATGATATGCTGGATGAAGAATTTTTTAGTGCTGATGAAGTTGGAACTTATAAACGGGGACGCAATACCAAAGGGAGTAAAAATGAAAGTCTTGATCATATGCATTCAACAGGATTTGAAGCAGTCATTGGGACTTTATACTTAGAAGAAAACTTTGATCGAATTAAAGTGATCTTTGAGCGGTATAAACAATATATTAATAATAAATAAAATCGAGATAAATTTGAGACGAAATTAGGTGAAAAATATGAAACAATATATATATGGTAAAAACACAATATTAGAAGCTTTAAAGGGAGATAAGAGTGTATATACTGTGTATGTCCAAAACAATGCTAAAGATAATGGCATAATTGAGCAATGTAAAAGAAAAAAAATTCCATTCAAGATTGTTGATAAGTCTGAATTTATCAAGAAACTTGGAAATGTTAGTCATCAGGGAGTGATGGCGGAAATTGAAGAATATCGCTATTATAGTATTGATGAGATCATCAATACTATTCCTGATGGTAAACAGCCACTATTATTAATGCTTGACGGGTTAGAAGATCCACATAATCTAGGAGCAATTTTAAGAACTTGTGATGCTATTGGGGTTGATGGTGTTATCATTGGGAAAAATCGTAGTGTTGGTTTAAATGGGACGGTTGCAAAGGTTTCAACAGGTGCTATTGATCATGTTAAGGTTGCTCAAGTTACAAATTTGACTAGAACATTAGAGGATTTAAAAAAGCGTTCTTTTTGGGTTGTTGGCTGTGATTTAGATAAATCCCAAGATTATCGTCAGGTTGATTATAATATGCCTTTGGTAATAGTAATCGGTTCAGAAGGTTTTGGAATATCAAGACTAGTTAAAAAAAGTTGTGATATCAATGTTGTCTTGCCCATGGTAGGGCATGTTAATTCGTTAAATGCTTCTGTGGCAACAGCAGTGATTTTATATCAGGTATATAATTCTCGTAATCCTTTATAGTAGGAAGGAGGTAACCATGAATGGTTACGAAATCGAAGAATTGTATTATTTATATCGTCAGGGGTGTCCGATTGCACAGGCACTTTTGATTGAATATTGCTACTGGCAAATTAAGATGATGATGCCGGTTATACGATGACATCATATCAGAGTGATTATAAAGATTATCTTCAAGTAGTAATTATTCGTTGTTTATTGGCTTTGGATAATTATCGTCCTGATCGTGGCATGCAGGTTAGAAGTTTTATTTCAATGGTGATCCAAAATACGATTAGTTCTTTAATTGTCAAAAACCAAGGTAAAGTAGTTAGGGAACGGCAAACTTTATTTTCTTTGGATGATTATTGTAGTGATGATGAGCGAATCAGATATGTAGATGCAATCGCTGATAATAAGAGTCCAGATCTACTATTAATTGATCAAGAACAACAAAAGAGGGTTGATGCGTATATTTTAAATGTTTGCTCGGCTTGGGAACAAACGGTAATTGCTTATCATAAGTGTGGTTTTAAAGACCAGGATATTGCTTTGAAGCTTAATAAAGACATTAGAAGTATCTATAATGCTAATTATCGGATTCAAAAAAAGATGGAAAATTCAAATCTATTTGACTAGTCTGTATATTTATGATAAATTATAATAGCGTAGAAATGAGCTGATTATATGAAACAAAAAGTTATTTTAGTGTGTAGTGAGTGTTTGTCACGGAACTACACCATTACAAAAAACAAACGTGTAAATGTAGAAAGACTGGAATTAAACAAATACTGTAAAAAATGCGGGAAGCATACCTTGCATAAGGAAACGAAATAGGAGGACTAAGTGTGAAATTTCGCGATTGGTTTAGTTTAAAAGGGATTAGAAAAGAAATTAAAAATGTCAGTTGGTTATCAAAAAAAGAACTAGCTCAAAATTCAGCAATAGTACTACTATTTTGCTTTGTAATGGGGTTATATTTCTTTGCCGGTGACGCAATTATTGCATTTATTTTAAAGACATTGGGGATGAACTAAAATGACAGGAATGAATGATGAAGGAAGACAATGGTATGTTGTTAATACATACTCTGGTCATGAAAATAAAGTAAAAGAAAACTTGGAAAAACGTGTTGAATCAATGGGGTTACAAGATATCCTATTTCAAATTGTTATTCCTGAACATGTTGAAACTGAAATTAAAGATGGTAAGAAAATCAATAAGACTAAAAACATGTTCCCAGGTTATGTATTAGTTGAGATGATCATGACTGATGAAGCATGGTATGTTGTCCGTAATACTTCTGGAGTTACAGGATTTATTGGATCATCAGGTGGTGGAGCAAAACCTTTCCCATTACAAAAAAGTGAGTTAGATCCAATTTTAAAGAAAATGGGATTAAGTACATCAAGTATTGAGGTTGATTATGCTGCAGGTGATGAAGTTAATGTCATCTCTGGACCATTTGCTGGTAAAAGTGGTAAGGTTGAATCAATTGATTTAGAAAAAGAAACTGCTAAAGTATTAGTGGACTTCTTAGGCAACTTAACACCAATGGAAATTGAATTAGTACAATTAGAAAAAGCAGATTTGTAGAATTTATCTACAAATCTTTTTTTATGAGTAAGTAAAACAAATAATTTATTTTACTTAAAAATGTCGATTATTGCGACTAAATTTACTGAAAAATAGTTGACGTGGACTTATAAAGTGGTATACT
>OCPP01001707.1_pt1 | contig 11081 bp, 6 predicted proteins | sample 1538211 | NCBI WGS metagenome assembly OCPP01 (sample SAMEA2580193, study PRJEB22360) | human gut metagenome | biome: human gut; feature: human-associated habitat; material: faeces | place: Denmark | collected 2008/2010
CTCTTGCATAGTAGATCAGAGGCTTGTCACATCTCCAGCAGTGTGGATACTCATGCTCAAATTTCGGAGCATCGAAGAGCTGCTTTCTGCCGCTTAAGTCCTTTAATACCTCAGGATCTGCATCCTTTACCCACATACCGGCAAACGGAGTCTCGGCTGTAAGCTCTCCCTTGTCGTTTACAAACTGTACAAATGGAAGGTCATAATTTCTTCCGACATTGGCATCATCCTCACCAAATGCAGGAGCGATATGAACGATTCCTGTACCGTCTGACATAGTAACATATGTGTCACATGTCACGAAAAAGCCCTTCTTGCCCTGCTTATCGGCAACCTGCTTAGCACAGTCATAAAGCGGCTCATACTCCTTGTACTCAAGATCCTTTCCTTTGTATGTCTCAAGCACCTCATATGCCTTCTTGCCTGCTTCTGCGTCCTCTTTTGAAAGAAGCTGTGAGAGCACCTTGTCTGCAAGTGCCTCTGCCATATAATATGTGTAGCCATCAACAGCCTTTACCTTTACATATGTGTCATTAGGGTTCACACAGAGTGCCACGTTGCTTGGAAGTGTCCATGGAGTTGTGGTCCATGCGAGGAAATATGCATCCTCTCCTACTACCTTAAAACGTACTACTGCTGATTTTTCTTTAACTGTCTTGTAGCCCTGTGCCACCTCCTGTGCAGAAAGCGGTGTTCCACAACGAGGACAGTAAGGAACAATCTTGAAGCCCTTGTAAAGAAGTCCCTTATTCCAGATTTCCTTGAGAGCCCACCACTCTGACTCAATGAAATTGTCGTCATATGTGACGTATGGATTGTCCATATCAGCCCAGAAACCTACTGTGTTGGAGAAATCCTCCCACATACCCTTGTATTTCCATACAGACTCTTTACATTTCTTGATGAATGGCTCAAGTCCGTAGTTCTCAATCTGATCCTTGCCGTCAAGGCCGAGAAGCTTCTCCACCTCGATCTCAACAGGAAGTCCGTGTGTATCCCAGCCTGCTTTACGTGGCACATATTTGCCCTTCATGGTCTGGAATCTTGGAATCATATCCTTTATGGTACGTGTCTCAACATGTCCGATGTGAGGCTTTCCGTTTGCTGTAGGAGGTCCATCATAGAATGTGTATGTCTCTCCTTCTTTTCTGTTTTCCATAGATTTTCTGAAGATATTGTTCTCTCTCCAGAACTGCTCTGTCTTCTTCTCGCGTTCAACGAAGTTCATATTGGTGTCAACTTTGTTGTACATGACTATCTCTCCTTATTCTATATTGTTCGTGAACATCCCAACATGCACCTCAAATTCGACTCTTACGAGGCTTCCTTGTGGCTTACTCCACTATAATTTTCGGTTTATTGAATATTCACAAAAAAGGCACACATTCCTGTAATTAGGAACGCGTGCCTGATACGTCTATACCACCTATTACAATGTACTTAAGGGAAATACCCTTGCATACCCGCCCCTGTAACGTAGGGAATACGTCAGAACCTACTCTCGCAACACTGTATGGCGATTTTAGCCTGCGGCTCAGAAGTGATTTTCAAAATGGCTCTACTCATACCGGCTCTCACCTGCCCCGGCTCTCTTTGACTTTCCCGCCATCTCTACTGTCTTCGTCACTGCCTTTTACTAACTGTGTTTAAGTATATAACTGAAAAGCCACTGTTGTCAAGATGTAATTGATTCTGTAATAATTTGATAATAATTAACTCTAATAAATGCCATCATACTCAAAATTCTGATAATCATAATCGTCATAATCAAAAGAATCATAATCATAATCATAATCGTAATCCTCATAGGAATCGTCATCATTATAATACTCATAGCCCTCGTCAAAGCCCTTCATGAACTCCTTTTCAAAATCTGTGCTTACGTTTGAGCCTGCTATAACCCAGAATATGATGCTGACTATAACTGAGATAGCTGCTGTTGCTATACCAACTATACCAAACACCTTGTTGTTGCCCTTTATGATATGTATAATACCAAAAATGATAGCAAGCAGAGCTGTCACATAATTGATGCATGTACAAAACAGTACAATAGATGCGATTCCAAGTACCAGAGAAGCTATACCAAAGCCATTGCTGTTCTTTGGCGGCTGGTTGTATGGATTAGCTCCATACTGTGGCTGATTGTATGCTGTCTGTCCGTATGCGGTCTGATTGTAGCCACCCTGTCCGTTTGGCTGGTGGCCATACTGCGTCTGTCCGTAAGCTGACTGATTAAATGAGCCCTGAGCATATGTGTTCTGGTTGTATGTACCCTGGGCATTTGGATTCTGATTGTATGCGCCCTGGGCATTTGGATTCTGATTGTATGCACCCTGGGCATTTGGATTCTGATTGTATGTACCCTGATTTGCATAACCATATGCACTGCCCGGATTATTGACATATCCGTCTGTGCTGCCTGTCTGGTCTGATGACTGTCCATGTGCATTCCCACTTTCCTGCTGGGATACAGACTGATTATATGTGTCTGTCGGCTGACTGTATGTGTCTGAGCCATTTGCTGTTCCTGAAGGCTGACCGAATACACCTGTATTGTCCGGTGTGCCTGACGACCGGTTGTCATTGTTCATATAATTGTTATCGTCCATAACTTCCTCCATATATCCTATTGTTTATGTAGCCATTGTGTTATTGTGTTAGAAATATTTTATCATATATTACAATAATGTAAATATTTTTATCATAAAAAATATATAAAAATGGCAGGAGCAAATGCGCTCCTGCCGTAAAAAACATATTACTGCTCTTAGAAATCAAATTTCTGACTAAGCTCTTCCTCATTCTCCTCAACAGAGTTTTTGAGGTCATCCGCAAGCATATAGATATTTTCCAGTACCTTCTTGCACTTTGCCATGCTCTCGACTGTGGTATCAGCCATGCGAAGTCCCTCTGTTGAAGAAGCTGCGACCTCTTCTCCTGTAGCTGAAAGGTGTGTGATATTGTCTGATATGACTGTTGTTGAATCAAGAATCTTTTTGATACTCTCCTCAGCCACATTGATATCCTTCATCAACAGCTCAACGGCCTCTCCCATGGCATTAAACTTGTCTCTTGTATCGTCGATAAGCTCATTCTGCTTCTCTACCGATGATACTGAGTTCTCGATACTCTCGTTGGCACGCCTTGTGTCCTCATTGAGCTTGTTTATAATCTCTGTAATATTGGCTGATGCATCCTTTGTCTGCTCTGAGAGCTGTCTGATTTCATCTGCAACTACCGCAAAGCCCTTTCCTGCTTCACCTGCCCTGGCCGCCTCAATTGAAGCATTGAGAGCAAGCAGATTTGTCTGGTTAGAAATATTGATAATCGACTCAACAAAGCTCTTTACTTCCTCTACCTTAGCTGTAAGACTCTGGATAACTGACACTGTAACATTGCTTGCCTCTGCCACGTTGTGTGCCTGCTCCTTGAGTTCTTCCACAACATCAGCTCCCTGCTTTACGGTCTCATCAGTCTGGCGTGAGGCATCTATCATAGCCTTGATTCCACTTTCTGCATTGTCTGTATTTCCCTGAATATCAACACACATAGCTGCCTGCTTCTGGATAGCCTCCGCAGTGCTCTCTGTGCTGTCTGCTATCTCCTGGATTGAACTATGGCTCACCGCAACAGACTCATCGAGATCATTTAACATGGTCATAGCCTCGTCAAAGTGCTTTGAAATATTCTCCGCAACCATTACCATCTTCTTATTGCTGTCCACCTGTGCCATAGCAGATTCTTTGATTTCTTCCATATTTTCATCGAAGAAATGGGTAAGAAGAATCGTGATGCTGTCTGACGCATATCCCACAAGTACAAGTACAAAAACTGCTATCACATCATTCTGAAGAACTGTACCCCCTATTCCAAGCTGCATTACAAGCCTGATGACGCTGGATATGATTATTACTGCGTTCATCACCATCATCATCTTTATATCCAGATATATCATCGCTGCAATAACAAGCGGCAGGGCATATGTCCATGTACCGATTGTTGAATTGATCAGTGCGATAATAAAATATCCTGCTGTCATGGCGCTTACAAGTATAAGCGCACCTGTTCTGCTGTCTCTTTTTGTAATAAATGCAATTACAGCTATTACTATTACTGCTATTGCCGCAACAAGCTGTATACTTATCCTGGTAATATCAGCATCTTTTGTCCCAACTGCTGCAAATAACGTAAATGCTATATATGCAAATACTATGATTACCGCCAGGAATACACGTTTGTTGGCTCTGTTATACTGTTGACTATTCATAAAATCCCCCTTCTTTTGTTTGAGTTTTTAGAGTAGCTTTATTATACAACATTTTTTTATAATAATCCACTACTATTTAGTGCCAACGTACCATTTTTCTCATTTTGCTCCTGATTTGAAGAAAATTCTCCTTTCAAATAAACATTTACACAAAACACCTGTAAAAAAATATTTATTCTTTAACTCCACCAAGTGTAAGTCCTGTAACAAAGTATTTCTGTAAAAACGGGTAAATACATATGATCGGAAGCATTGTTACAACTGTTGCTGCGGCACGAACTGAGGTAGGTGTAACTGCGCCTACAGCATTTTTCATTGCTTCTGCTGATCCTCCCTGATTTGTTACAGCTGAAAGAAGCTTCATAAGCTCATACTGTAATGTAGTAAGCTTTGTATTCATACGGTTATAAAGCATTGCATCAAACCATGAGTTCCACTGTCCTACTGCTACGAATAAAGCTACTGTCGCATATACCGGTTTGCAGAGAGGGGAATAAATCTTCAGAAAAATCGTGGTATATCCTGCACCGTCAAGCTGCGCTGATTCCTCTAAGCTATCAGGAATTCCATTCATATAGGTCCTGATAACGAGCATGTTAAACGCACTGACCATTCCAGGGACTACATAAACCCAAAAACTATTGGTAAGCCCAAGTCCCTTGTACAGGAGGAAGACAGGGATTAATCCACCATTGACATACATTGTGATAACCCAAAACAGGGATAAACCTCTTTTGAACAAAAATCTTTTTCTGCTGACTATAAAAGCAAGGATTGCATTTGCCACCAGTGCTAAGACTGTTCCAATTATTGTTCTGGCAACAGTAATATATGCTCCTGTTATAAGATTATTTTTTTGCAAAACCGTTATATAATTCTTCCAGGTAAACTTTCTTGGTAAGAGGTAAATTCCACCTCTTAATGCATCTGTACCATCATTAAGCGATATCGCAAGTGTATTAAGCACCGGATAAAGCGTTATGATCACAAACAGTACCATAATGATGCAATTTACAATTGGAAATATACTTATCTTCTTTTTCTTTTTGCTCTTTACAGAGCCTGCTGTTATATCTGCCATCGTACAAGACCTCCTTAAAACAACTGCTCTTCACCATTATGTTTGGCAATTCTATTTGCAATAAATATAAGAATTATACTTACCACACTCTTGAATATACCTGCTGCGGTACCTATTGCATAATCTCCCTGGCTTATGCCCCATTTAAGTACATAAATATCAATAGTCTGTGATACATCCTGTATCAGACCGTTTCCTAAGAGATACTGTATCTCAAATCCTGCATTTAAAACATTACCTACATTCATAAGAAGAAGGATTATAATAGTTGGTTTGATTCCCGGCAGTGTTACATACTTGATCTTTGCCCAGCGTCCCGCTCCATCAATAGATGCTGCTTCGTAAAGTGAAGGATCTATTGATGTAATGGCTGCAAGATATATGATTGCATTCCATCCTGTTTCTTTCCATACATTGGCAAATGCCACTATCGGCCAGAAATATCCCGGATGTGCGAAAAAGTTTATCGGTTGGTCTATAATATGCATATTTACAAGGAACTCATTTACAATACCTGTTCCTGAAAGCATATCGTGTAAAATACCTGTTACAATGATCCATGAAAGGAAATGTGGAAGATATGATATAGTCTGTACTACTTTCTTTCCACCCTTTGATGCAATCTCATTCAGTAAGATTGCAAATGCTATGGCTGTGACAAAAGTTACAACCAGATTGATAACACCCATTGCGAGTGTATTTCTTATAACACGGATAAATGTCATATCCGAGAACAGCATCTTGAATTTGTCCAATCCAACAAATGCAGAATGGAATATACCAAGTCTTGGTTTGTAATCCTGAAATGCCATTGCCCAGCCAGCGAGCGGTAGATAATAGAATATAACTCCATATGCCACCATTATTGCTGCCCAGAACAGCAGCACTTTCTGACGTTTGACTTCTTTCCATGTAATTTTTGTTCTAGGTTCTCTGACCTTCTCTTTTTTGTTTTTTCTCGTTAATGACATGACACCACTCCTTAAAGTCAGCAGGCAGATAAAACGCTATTATATCTGCCTGCCTTAAATTTCATTTAAGCTTTATTTGAATTTAGCAGCCTGCTCTAATCTTTTATCAAGCTCGGTCTGTAATTCACCCAGGAAATCCTGTGGATTACATGCATTGTATTTATCCATGTATGTATCCCATGCACTGTCAAAGTCTTTTGCCATAACAACCTTTGGAAGCTCCGCATGCTTAAGTTCGCCAATCTTTGTCCAGGCTACTCCACCAGGAGTGTCTGTGGTAAAGTTGTTAGAGAATGACCACATCGGATACCAGTCTCCAGGTGCATTGTTTGTTCCAAGCATTTCAACGTATGTCTTAACACCATAGGCATCGAAAACCTCTTTTACATCACTGTTAAGACCATCATAGAACTCTCTTGCCTGTCCATCAGGTTTGTTGGCATTGATTCCATCATCACTTGTTCCATTGTACTGTGGGAAGTATGAGTATGGGCATGAATGAGAGGCCTTGTATGCTGTATCAGAAGCCTTCTTTCTCTCATCTGCTGTTTTGTAAAACTCACCATTCTCATCTACTTCATAGTCAGTACCCTTGACACCCCAGTATCTGAGATTGTGGATATCCTGATCAAGAAGATCATTTACAAACTTCATGGCCGCATCTACATCATCACAGGATGTTGTAACAGCAAGACCTGTTGACGCGTTGAAAGCGCCGCCTGCATTGTGCCACTGATTGTCACGGCCGTCGATTGTTACAGGTACTGGAATGTAATCGCATCCCTGCTCATCAAGGCCTGCCTGTTTAATTGCATCACCTGCTGTGTATGCAAAATCCCACCACTGGTCAATCATTCCAAGTACACGTCCTGTAGAAAGCTTAGAGATATATTCATCATATGTCTGTGTGAATGACTCAGGATCTACAATTCCCTTATTATACTCTTCATTGAGCTTCTTGAAATATTTAACTGCTGTATCAGATGTATTATAGTCAAGTACTTTCTTTGTATCAGGATCTACCATACATGATCCATCGTTTGGATATCCGTCAAGGAACTGTGGTGCATTCTCAAGACAGAAATATCTCCAATCCTCACAAAGGATTGTATATGGAATATTTTCTGTTCCATCAGCCATTGTTGGATTTGCTTCATTATATTTCTCGATGAGGTCAAAATACTGATCCAGTGTCTTGATCTCCGGATAGTTAGCCCATTTAAGTACTCTTGCCTGGATCCAGAATGCCTCGTCATTGTGTGTGCAGACTTTCTCGTCTCCCTTTATGCAGCTAAACTGTGGTATCCAGTAGATATGTCCGTCATCCTGACGAAGTTTTTCCCACTCAAGTTCTGTGAAAAGATTTTTGATGTTTGGATATTTCTCGATGTAGTCATCCAATGGAACAAGTGCGCCTGCATCATATAACTGCTTCTGTCCACTTATACCGTCAATGAAATCAGGATACTCGCCACCTGCGATCATTGTTCCGACTGCCTCATCTGCTGTCTGTCCGGTAAGCCAGGTTTCCTTTACCCTTACACCTGTCTTTTCCTCGATGATCTTCTGGATTTCATTATCATCATTGATTTCAGATCCCGGTACAGCAAAGAATGCATCAAACTCTTTCGCACCTCCAGAGCTACCTTTTTTGCCACTATCATTGCCACATCCGGCAAACAGTGTTGCTGCCATAGTAGCCACAAGCAGCATGCTTACAAATTTTTTTCTTCTCATATTGTAATGTCCTCCCTTTTGATAACTTAATTTTATACTTTTTAAGTTTTCAAACAATCGGAGTAACTATAGTCAAAAACAGGGTAAACTATAGTTTCTCGAAAAAACTATAATTTACCCTGTTTTGCAGTAATATATATTATTCTCCACTTTGCATCTGGCGTCTGAAACGCGCCGGTGTACAGCCTTTTACCTGTATAAACCTGTTCACAAAATAATCCATATCATGATATCCGACTTCCTCTGCTATCTGTATTATCTTCTTATCAGTCCTAAGCAGAAGCTCTGCCGCCCGTTCCATCCTGTAATTGTTCAGATAATCCTTAAAGGACTGTCCGTATTTTTTTCTGAAAAGCTGCCCTAAGTATGCACTGTTTACATAATACTTCTCACTCAGGCTCTTAAGCGTGATGTTCGTGGCATAATTGTCTCTTACTTCCTTTTCTACCATGCCGATCACACCTCTTGACACATTTTTTCTAAGCTGCGACAGATAATCACCATACTCACAGCAAAATCTGGTCATATGCGCACGGCTTCCCCTCTCAATACCGGTCTTAAAGCTGCTCTCACTTATGAGTCGCAAAATCTCCTGCTGATTTACATTATCATCCTGCTCACTTGCCAGGTGTATGAACTGAAACAACAGATAATTAATATTTAAGTTCATGCTTTCCCCATTCATACCCATGCTGGACATCTCATCATAAAATTTGGCAACTGCATTTCTTATCTCAAGATGGTTATTCTGTTCCACTGTCCTAAGCAGCTTATCAAGACTATCTTTACAAAGCACTATTCCATCTGCCGATATCTTTACTTCATCCTCATAGTAATATATGCTCTTTACTATGCGAAAGCCCTGAAACGACCTGAGCATACATGCATTGCCGTATGATCTGGCTATCTTTGATATATCTGATACTTTTCTTCCGACCAGCATAACTATATTCTTTTGTGTATTATCACATATATACCTTCTCAGATCCTCCAGATATTTTCTCTCGGTTTTTGCGGCTTCCTCTGCCATATAATCTGAGAATATAAAGCCTATGTCATACACTTTTTCATTTACAGATACATCAAATACACAATGTGCCGAATCAGCCCCCAGAAAAGCAACACAGCTTTCGTACATCTTGCGCTGTAAGCTTCTCATATCACTATCGAGTATCTCATCACCTGCAGGAAGCTGCTCCATCTGTATTTCAACATACCTTGCTCCACCCTCACACCTCATATTTTCTTTTACATAGTTCAGGTTTACTTCATCATATTTGCCCTGTATCAGAGATATCAGGTGTCTTGCAAGGTATGCCTGTTTCATCTTTTTGTTATCCTCGTTGATCTGGTTTTTCTCGTTTTTGAGCACAAAAACCTTGTTTAGTACCTTAAGCAGCATCTCCTTATCCACCGGCTTTAGTATGTAATCCGTACAATCATTCTGCATGGCCTGCTGCGCATAGCTAAAATCTGCATAACCGCTTAATATCACAAAATACACATCTGATTTTTTATCTTTTCTCAAAGTCTCAAGCAGCTCAAGTCCTGTCATCTCCGGCATCCTTATATCGGCTATGACCAGATCCACATTCTCATTTTCCAGAAACTGCAGAGCTTCCTTTCCATTTGAGGCCGTTCCTGCTATCTCAAATTCTTCATTTTCCCAATCAATGATCACCTTAAGCCCCTGTATTATGAAAGGCTCATCATCCACCAATAATACTTTAAGCATTTTAAATCTCCCTATAAATATGTTTCCGGTATTTTTATCATAACAGTCGTACCGCAGCCTTCCTCACTGTCCACATCAAATACTGCTTTAGATTCCGTTACCATTTTGATACGCAGGCAGGCATTTATCACACCCACTCTGCCACCGGTCTTTAACATATCGATATCTGCATTTTTCATGTTACTTTTCATTTTTTCAAGAGCATCCGGATCAATTCCGCTACCTGTATCCTCAACCTCTATATGCATGAACCCGGCTTTTTTGAATATACGCACAAATATCCAGCCCGGAGCAGCTTTACTTTCTATGCCATGCACACAGGCATTTTCAACAAAGGTTACAAGCGTAAGTTTTGGCACCTGACATTCCATGCAGTCTGCTTCTATATCTATGTTATAGTTCAGTCGCTCGCCAAACCGGTATTTCTGCAATGCCAGATAGGCTTTTACAAATTCACATTCCTTTGCAACGGTTACAGCATCATTTCCCCACTCCACATACTGTCTTTGCATGATGGCGAGTTTTTCGACCATATCAGCCGTCTCATTTTCCTTTTTCAGCAGACTGTGCATTCGTATGCTCTCAAGCGCATTAAACAGAAAGTGCGGATTTATCTGGCTGTGCAGTGCAAGAAGCTCTGCGTTTTTCTGACTTACAAGCATCTCCTGCTCTTTTAGCTTATTCTTATATACAGTCTGGATCAAGTCATTTGTGCGGCTTACCATCCTGTTGTAATTTTTTATCATGCTGCCGATCTCATCTTTGCTCTCCCTGTCAGTCATAGATACAAGCTTTTCGCTGTCAACTGACTTAAATACCTTTGAAAGCTGTAATATCCTGCTCGTAAAGGAATGGTTAAAGATACTGAACAGACAAAGTGGAAAGAATACATTTATAAGCATCAGAAAAACAATAATCGGTGCATTGTGCATAAGCATGCTCCATATATTACTGCGTGTCTTAAACACATATATATCAAGATCACAGCCATACAAAGAGAGCTTCTGCCTGTATACGGAGTCGCTTATTTTCCCAATCGCCTCCAATGTCTTAAATGGTTTGTTGACTCCACTGTAGGCCCCATTTGACAGCACTATGTCATCTCCATGGCAGATAAGCACTTCATTATCATAATTCATATTCTTAAAAGTACGCATCATGCTGCCATAATTAAACTCTATCTTGAGTACCTTTTCGATATCAGATGAGTAAAAATCCAGCTTTTTCATATAAATCATATGTCTTTCATCTGACAATCCGGCTACGCCTTTTTCATATACAAAAAAG
>OCPP01001711.1_pt1 | contig 11059 bp, 10 predicted proteins | sample 1538211 | NCBI WGS metagenome assembly OCPP01 (sample SAMEA2580193, study PRJEB22360) | human gut metagenome | biome: human gut; feature: human-associated habitat; material: faeces | place: Denmark | collected 2008/2010
TATTTTTCATATACCACATATCTAAATATATAAAATACAAAAGAAAAAGCAGCCATACAGCTGCGAAAAGGAGAAGGAAAGATGTCTAAAAAAATCGAGCGAAATGATCCCTGCTGGTGCGGAAGCGGAAAAAAATATAAAAAATGCCATGAAGCATTTGATGAAAAAATGGAACTCATGAAAAAGAAAGGATATGCAGTTCTTGACCATGATCTGATCAAGACACCTGCACAGATCGAGAAGATCAAAGAGAGCTGCAAGATCAATATCGCAGTTCTTGACTATGTTGCAGAGCATATTGGACCAGGCGTGACCACACAGCAGATCGATGACTGGGTACATGAGGAAACCGTACGCCATGGAGGAATTCCGGCACCACTTAATTATGAAGGTTTTCCAAAAAGCGTATGCACATCGATCAATGAGGTAGTATGCCATGGAATTCCAGATGAAGAGATTGTTTTAAAAGAGGGAGATATCGTCAATGTAGATGTATCTACCATCTATCAGGGATATTTTTCCGATTCCTCCCGTATGTTCTGTATCGGAAAGGTAAGTCCGGAGAAGGAGAAACTCGTCCGTGTGACAAAGGAATGCGTAGAGCTTGGCCTCGAGCAGGTAAAACCATGGACACCGATCGGAAATATGGGAAGTGCTGTGCACAAACATGCAGTGGAAAACGGTTACACCGTTGTCAGAGAAATTGGCGGACATGGTGTAGGCCTTGAGTTCCACGAAGATCCATGGGTAAGTTACACTTCCAAAGAAGATACAGGCGTACTCATGGTTCCGGGAATGATCTTTACCATTGAGCCAATGGTTAATATGGGATCTGACGAAATTTATACAGATGAGATTGATGACTGGACAGTGCGGACAGAAGATGGCCTGCCGTCTGCACAGTGGGAGATCATGGTACTTGTCACAGAAACAGGACACGAAGTACTTTGCTGGTAATTACTCATAGGTAAAAACACTCGAAAATCCGGGAAAAAAGTTCTTGCAATAGGAAGTTATCTAGTGTATAATCACTTATGTTCAAGTTCGATGATACAACGGTCGTTTTGAAAAAAGATGGTCCTCTGTTACCACATGTGTATTAAGAACATCCAGTATAATTAAGGAGAGAAAGACATGAACGAAATTATTAAGAACATTGAGTCCGCTCAGCTGAAAGCTGAAGTACCGCAGTTCCGCGTAGGAGACACAGTAAGAGTACACGCACTGATCAAAGAGGGAACACGTGAGCGTGTTCAGATCTTCGAGGGTACAGTACTTAAGAGACAGGGCGGAAGCACAAGAGAGACTTTCACAGTAAGAAAGAGCTCCAACGGTGTTGGCGTTGAGAAGACATGGCCACTTCATTCCCCACATGTAGTTAAGGTTGAGGTTATCCGTCATGGTAAAGTACGTCGTGCGAAACTGAACTACCTGAGAGACCGCGTAGGTAAAGCAGCTAAGGTTAAAGAGCTTGTAAAATAATTTCATAAGTAAAGAGGCAGGGACAATAACATTTGCTATTGTCCCTCTTTTTACATCAGTGCGTATGCGTGTAAAAACACATACAGGGGATAGAATATGGGATTAAATAAGAAGATAAAGATTGATGATCTGAAGGATAACAGAGCTGTTTCCGAAGCCAGGGAGAAGCTTCGGGATAACAGGACAAGAGGAATCGTGAAGTGGGTATTTGAGATTATTGTAACTCTGGTTTTTGCTGTGCTAGTTGCGATTTCCGCATTTCAGACCGTGACGCTGCAGGAAAGCGCCATGGAACCCACATATTCTGTAGGTGAAAAATTTTTTGTAAACAGAGCTTTATACAAGTTCAGTTCTCCAAAACGTGGAGATGTGATCGTTTTTAAAACAAGTGCCAGTGACTCGGCAGCCCTGCATATCCGACGTGTAATCGGACTTCCGGGAGAAACTGTTCAGGTTAAAGACGGACAGGTTTATATCAATGGTAAAGTTTATGAAGAAAACGGAGCTTATCAGGATATGACAGATGGAGGACTTGCAGACAGTGCCGTAACACTGGAAAGTGGAGAATATTTTGTCCTGGGTGATAACCGTAACAACAGGACAGCCGCTTCAGCGATATCGGAAATATTAACAAGAAATACATCGTTGGAAAAATATGGTTTACAGTTTCTCCAAAAAATAAAATAGGATTTATAAAATAGAGCAAAGTACAGATAAATGAGGTGAATTATGAACGTACAGTGGTATCCAGGCCATATGACGAAGGCGAAACGCCAGATGCAGGAAGATATCAAGCTGATCGATCTGATCATTGAGCTTGTAGACGCAAGAGTTCCGCTTTCCAGCCGTAATCCGGATATTGATGAACTTGGAAAAAACAAGGCACGTATGATCCTTCTCAACAAGGCAGACCTTGCCGATGAGAGACAGAACCGTGCCTGGATGGAATATTTTAAAGAAAAAGGAATCTATGCGGTAAGTATTGATTCCCGCAATAAAGGCTCCATGAAGGCTGTTTCTGCGGCAATCACGGAAGCCTGTAAGGAAAAGACAGAGCGTGACCGCAGACGAGGAATCAAGAACCGTCCGGTACGCGCCATGGTGGCAGGAATCCCGAATGTTGGAAAATCAACATTTATCAATACCTTTGCAGGAAAAGCCTGCGCCAAGACCGGCAATAAACCGGGAGTTACAAAAGGTAAACAGTGGATCCGCCTGAATAAAAGCGTAGAGCTTCTGGATACACCAGGAATTCTCTGGCCAAAGTTTGAAGATCAGGAAGTGGGAATGCGTCTTGCCTATATCGGCTCTATCAAAGATGACATTCTGAATATCGAAGAACTTGCTCTTGGGCTCATCGGATATCTGCAGGAGTTTTACCCGGCAGCACTGAAAGAGAGATACAATGTGGAAGAAGGACAGAAGCCGCTGGATATCCTCACTGCAGTTGCAAAGGCAAGAGGCTGCCTGAAAAAGGGAGAAGAGCTTGATTATGAGAAGGCATCCCGTCTTTTATTGGAAGAATTCCGTTCCGGAAAACTTGGAAAGGTAACATTGGAATTCCCGAAAGAAACAGAGGAAGCATAATGGAAACAATGAAAGATATCAAGGCGCAGTTTGCGTCAGCGAAGGAGGGCGAATACAACGCCCTTTTTCAGCATTATGAAAACGATGAGAGAAGCGGTGTACAGAAATTGATCCAGCAGTACCGCAAAAAACTTCAGGCGCTGGAAAATGAACGTGCGCGCACAGAGATCATGAAGGAATATGAACATAAGTATGAACACCTGGGATATCTCTGTGGGATCGATGAAGTGGGAAGAGGCCCCCTTGCCGGCCCGGTAGTAGCCTGTGCGGTGATCCTTCCGAAAGACTGCGATATTTTATGGCTCAATGATTCCAAGAAACTTACAGCCAAAAAGAGAGAAGAGCTCTATGATGTGATCATGGAAGGGGCAGTTTCCGTTGGGATCGGAATGGCAAGTCCGGAGAGAATTGATGAGATCAATATCCTGCAGGCAACTTATGAGGCAATGCGCCAGGCGGTAAGTAAACTTTCTGTGCAGCCGCAGCTGCTTTTAAATGATGCGGTTACCATACCGGGGATCCAGATCCCGCAGGTACCCATTATCAAAGGTGACGCAAAAAGTGTATCCATTGCAGCGGCAAGCATTGTGGCGAAGGTGACCAGAGACCGGATGATGGAAGAATATGACAAGGTTCTTCCGGAGTATGGATTTGCCTCCAACAAAGGCTATGGGTCTGCAGCACATATTGAAGCATTGAAGAAATACGGGCCAAGTCCGATACACAGAAAAACGTTTATCACACATTTTGTATAAAAAATAAGATACGAAAGATACCGACATCAAAAACAGAAAGGTTTTGTTTTTCTGAAAGAAAATAGAAGACAGAAGGGCAGCTATTATGAGGGAATTGCTGCATCATTCCTGGAAGAAAAAGGACTGAAGATCAGGGAAAGAAATTTTCGCTGCCGAAGTGGTGAGATCGATCTCATTGGACGGGATGGAAGATATCTGGTATTTATTGAAGTGAAATACAGAAAGAACGGAAAAAGTGGAAGTTCTTTTTCAGCGGTAGGGAGAGAAAAACAGCGGATCATCAGCAGAGTGGCAATGTTTTACCTGATTGCACATGGATACCGGGAGTTGCCTCCCTGCCGTTTTGACGTAGTGGGTATTGATGGAAAAGAGATTCACTGGATAAAAAATGCTTTTGATTTTTGCAGATGAAAGGGCTGGTTACATAAGATGAAAATAAAATGGTATAAAGATAAGCAGTTAATGAATGTAAATCAGAAAAGCGGAGTTACGTGGCTGACGTATCCTGCTTTTGAGAAAATTCCCGGGATCGTACATGGTTTCAGTACCCGTCTGGGCGGAGTGAGTCAGGGGATTTATGAATCCATGAACTTAAGCTTTACAAGAGGAGATAACGAGGATGCAGTGCGGGAAAATTACCGCAGACTTTCGGATGCTATGGGATTTTCCATGGAAGATATCGTAACTTCAGATCAGACACATACCACCAATGTACGTGTGGTCACGGAAGAAGATAGTGGAAATGGAATCACGAAACCGAGGCCTTATACAGATGTGGATGGAATGATTACCAATGTACCTGGACTGGTTTTGGCGACCTTTTATGCGGACTGTGTACCACTTTTCTTTGTAGATCCGGTACATAAAGCGATAGGACTCTCCCATTCCGGGTGGAGAGGTACGGTAGGAAAGATCGGTAAAGTGACGGTGGAAAAAATGGCTGAGGAATTTCAGACAGACCCTTCAGAACTTTACGCAGCCATCGGTCCGTCTATCTGTCAGGACTGTTATGAAGTCAGTGAAGATGTGATCGATCAGTTTAAAGAAGCATTTGAAGAAAAATACTGGGATGTACTTTTTTATGAGAAACCAGATGGAAAATATCAGCTGAATCTCTGGGAGGCAAACCGAAGAATCTTTCTGGATGCAGGCATAAAAGAAGAGCGGATTTCCATGCCGGGCATCTGCACCTGCTGTAATCCGCTCTTTCTTTATTCACACAGGGCTTCTCACGGAAAACGTGGAAACCTGGGAGCATTTCTTACTGTTCGTTGACTTTTTTCATGAGATCCATGATCTTTTCGTTGCTGGAACGAACTTTCTCGACAGATACATCATGGTTGATGATATCGATGATACTTGCAAGATATTTGCTCATATTTGCCTCGATATAGTATGGACGGTCGAGAAGCTCAGGAATACGATAGTTAAGGTTGGTTGTGATAACTCTGTCAAGCCAGCCTTTTTCGTAATATTCGTCAAATTTAGCTACGCCGTCTGTAAACAGACCGTAGGTTGTGCAGACGAATACACGTCCGGCTTTACGCTCTTTCAGCTGACGGGCAACATCCAGCATACTTTCTCCGGAGGAGATCATATCGTCGATGATGACAACATCTTTACCCTCTACGGAATCTCCAAGGAACTCATGGGCAACGATCGGGTTCTTGCCATTGACAACGGTGGAGTAATCACGGCGTTTGTAGAACATACCCATATCAACTCCAAGGATATTGGAGAAATATACAGCACGTGACATAGCGCCTTCATCCGGGCTGATGATCATGAGGTGATCATTATCGAGTTTGAAATCCGGGACATTTTTGACCAGTGCTTTCAGGAACTGGTATGTCGGGAAAAAGTTATCAAAACCTTTCAGTGGAATAGAGTTCTGCACACGTGGATCATGAGCATCAAAAGTAATGATGTTGGAAACGCCCATTGCGCTTAACTCGCGAAGTGCAAGTGCACAGTCGAGAGATTCTCTCTTGGTACGTCTGTGCTGACGTCCCTCGTAAAGGAATGGCATGATAACGTTGATACGGTGTGCTTTACCGGTGGCTGCGGAGATAATTCTCTTCAGATCCTGGTAATGGTCATCCGGAGACATGTGGTTCTCATGACCGCATACGCTGTAAGTAAGGCTGTAATTGGTCACATCTACCATGATATAAAGGTCTGTTCCGCGGACGGATTCTTTGATGTAACCTTTACCTTCACCGGTTCCGAAACGCGGGCATTCGCAGTCTACAAGGAAAGATTTCTCTGCATAGCCCTGTGGGATAATGGTGGATTTCTTGGCTGCTACAAGTTCTTTACGGAATTTAACCAGCTTTTTGTCAACCTCCTCGGCCAGTTCGCGGCATCCGGCAAGTGCGGCGATTCGGATCGGGGCAACAGGCATAGACTTTTCCAGCAATTCTATGTTTGGCATAATATTCCTCCTAAGTGTATGTCATTAAAAATTCTCAGTCTATTTATAACATCAGACCCACGTGTCAGTCAAGGTGTTTTCTCAAAGTGTTGATTTTTAAGAGCAAAGTTGTTATTATATACGGGATAGAAAAGGGAGATAATGATGAAATTAAGAAAGCATATGATTTCCAGGGTGCTGCCCGACAGTATTGCCGAGGAGCTGGGGCTGGAACCGGGGGACAGACTTGTGTCTGTAAACGGTCAGCCTGTGGAGGATGTCTTCGATTACCGGTATCTCATGAATGAAGAGCTTGTGGTGCTTCTGGTAGAGAAGCCCGATGGCGAAGAGTGGGAGCTGGAGGTAGAGAAGGAATATGAGGAAGACCTTGGAATAGAATTTGAGAACGGGGGACTGATGGATGACTATCGTTCCTGTTCAAATAAGTGCATGTTCTGTTTTATTGATCAGATGCCGCCGGATATGCGTGAGACGCTGTATTTTAAGGATGACGATTCCAGGCTTTCCTTTCTTCAGGGAAATTATGTGACGCTTACCAATATGAGCGAGAAGGATATTGAGCGAGTGATCCGCTATCATCTGGAACCGATCAATATTTCATTCCAGGCAATGAATCCGGAACTCCGGTGCAAAATGCTGCATAACCGCTTTGCAGGAAAGGCCCTGGAGAAGGTGGATATGCTGTATAACGCAGGGATCACCATGAACGGACAGATCGTACTGTGTAAAGGTGTTAATGACGGGGATGAGCTGGAATACAGCCTTGAGAAGCTTTCGGCCTATGCTCCGGTTCTTCAGAGTGTTTCTGTTGTGCCGGTGGGACTTACCAAATACAGAAAAGGTCTCTATCCTCTGGAACCTTTTAATAAAGAAGATGCAGAAAAAGTTCTGAGTCAGATCGAACGCTGGCAGAAGATCATGGTGGAGAAGTACGGGATTCATTTTATCCATGCTTCGGATGAGTGGTATATTCTGGCAGGCAGGGAGCTTCCCTGTGAGGAGGAATACGACGGATATCTGCAGCTTGAAAATGGCGTGGGAATGTTAAGACTTCTGGAAACCGAAGTAAAAGAAACACTTAAGGAACTTACCGGTGATGACCGTAAGGTGACAGGCAGGATCGCCACAGGAAAACTGGCGGCGCCTTTTATTGCCCGCTATATAGAAGAAATCAAGAAAAAATTTCCCAATGTGCAGATTCCGGTCACAACCATCGAGAATCGCTTTTTCGGCGAAAAGATCACGGTGTCCGGTCTGATTACTGGTCAGGATCTGAAAGAACAGCTTTCCGGCCTTGATCTGGGAGAAAAACTTCTGATCCCGTGCAGTATGCTGAAAGGTGATGAGGAGATCTTTTTGGATGATATGACACTTAAAGAACTTTCTGAGGCACTGAAAACAGAAATTGTAATTGTAGACACAGGAGGACGTGATCTGGTAGAGGCTGTGATCAATCCTCCGAAACATAAACCAACAAGAAGGAGACAAATTTATGAGCAAACCAGTAGTAGCGATAGTGGGAAGGCCTAATGTAGGCAAATCCACTCTGTTTAACGCTCTGGCAGGTGATAATATTTCCATAGTAAAGGATACACCAGGAGTAACCCGTGACAGAATTTATGCAGATGTCACATGGCTTGACCGGACATTTACCCTGATCGATACAGGCGGAATTGAGCCGGACAGTAGCGACATCATTCTTTCCAGAATGAGAGAGCAGGCGCAGATTGCCATTGACACGGCAGATGTGATTATTTTTATCACAGATGTCCGCCAGGGCCTTGTGGATTCTGACGCCAAGGTGGCAGATATGCTCCGCCGCAGCGGCAAGCCGGTACGCCTTGTAGTCAACAAAGTGGATAGCCATCAGAAGTACATGATGGATGTATATGAATTTTATAATCTTGGAATCGGAGAACCGATCCCAATTTCCGCAGCCAACAGACAGGGTCTTGGAGATATGCTGGATGAGGTAATCAAAGAGTTCCCAGATAAGAGCGAGGAGGAAGATCAGGACGATATCCCGAAGATCGCCATTGTAGGAAAGCCGAACGTTGGAAAATCTTCTCTGATCAACAAACTTCTTGGTGAGGAGCGTGTGATCGTATCTAACATTGCGGGAACTACACGTGATGCCATTGATACCAAGGTTACCTGGAACAATAAGGACTATGTATTTATTGATACTGCAGGACTTCGCCGTAAAGGAAAAGTAAAAGAAGAGATCGAGCGCTACAGCGTTATCCGTACAGTAACAGCTGTAGAGCGTGCAGATGTGGTCGTAGTTGTGATTGATGCTTCCGAGGGAGTTACCGAGCAGGATGCCAAGATCGCGGGAATCGCCCATGACAGAGGAAAAGGTATCATTGTAGCTGTAAACAAATGGGATGCCATTGAGAAAAATGACAAGACCATCTACAAGCATACTGAGAAGATCCGTCAGATCCTTTCCTTTATGCCGTATGCACAGATTATTTTTATTTCTGCAAAAACAGGCCAGAGACTTCCGAAGCTCTTTGAGAATATCGATACAGTTATCGAGAATCAGACACTCCGTATCCAGACCGGTGTTCTCAATGAGATCCTTTCTGAGGCAGTTGCTCTCCAGCAGCCTCCGTCCGACCGTGGTAGAAGGCTGAAGATCTTCTACATGACACAGGTTGCGGTAAAACCGCCCACATTTGTAATTTTTGTCAACGATAAAGAACTGATGCATTTCTCCTATGTAAGATATCTGGAGAACAAGATCAGGGATGCCTTTGGATTCTCCGGAACTTCCCTGAAATTCATCATCCGCGAGCGCGGGGAAAAGGAATAAAAATATGGAACGTATTATTTGTCTTGTTATTGGTTATGTATGCGGACTTTTCCAGACAGGTTATATTATAGGAAAGCTTCACAAGACAGATATCAGAGAGCATGGAAGCGGAAATGCGGGAACGACCAACGCATTCCGCACTTTCGGAAAAAAGGCGGGAGCGCTTACACTTCTGGGAGACTGCCTGAAGTGTGTGCTTGCCATTGTGATCGTGAGAATGATTTATGGGAACTCCATGAGCGGTATTCTCCCGCTTCTGACGCTTTATGCTGCTCTGGGCTGTATTCTGGGACATAATTTCCCAATTTCCATGGAATTTCGCGGTGGAAAAGGAATTGCAGCCTCTGTGGGCATGATCATTGCTTTTGACTGGCGGATTTTTATTGTATGTGCAGTTGTCTTTTTTGCACTGTTTTTTACAACACATTATGTATCTCTCTGTTCCCTCAGTGCCTATGCGGCAGCGTTTATCCTGGTCCTTGTTTTTGGACATATGGGAAAATACGGGATGGATCAGCCACATACTGTGGAACTCTATATTGTGATGGCGGTTCTTACAGCTATGGCTTTTTACAGGCACAGAGCCAATATTGGAAGGCTTCTTCATGGAACTGAGAATAAAGTATTCCTAAGCAGCAAGAATAAAAAATAAGAGGTAAAATTTATGGCGAAAATCAGCGTACTGGGTTCGGGGAGCTGGGGCATGGCCTTGGCACTCCTGTTGCATAATAACGGCCATGAAGTCCTTCTCTGGTCAGCAAGACCGGAGGATGCCCGGAAACTCCGGGAAAAAAGAGAAAATCCTGACCGGCTTCCAGGTGTACAGATTCCGGAAGACATTGAAATTCTGACGGATCTGGAACGGGCGATTAAAAGTGCTGATGTAACAGTGCTGGCAGTGGCTTCTCCGTACATTCGAAGTACGGCTCATAAAATGGCACCATTTATCAGGAAGGGTCAGAAGATTGTCAATGTTGCAAAAGGTATCGAAGAAAAAACACTGAAAACACTCAGTGACGTAATTGAGGAAGAAATTCCTGAGGGAGATGTGGCAGTTCTTTCAGGTCCAAGTCATGCGGAAGAAGTTGGAAAAGGAATTCCTACGACCTGCGTGGTCAGCGCACGTACAAGGGTGACTGCAGAATATCTTCAGAGTATTTTTATGAGTCCTGTATTCCGCGTGTATACAACGCCGGATATTCTGGGAGTAGAACTTGGGGGAGCACTTAAGAATGTGATTGCACTGGCAGCAGGTACCGCTGACGGATTGGGATATGGAGACAATACAAAAGCAGCTCTGATCACCAGGGGAATCACGGAGATTGCAAGGCTTGGAAAGAAAATGGGAGCACAGATGGAAACGTTTTACGGACTTTCCGGAATTGGTGATCTGATCGTAACCTGTGCGAGCGTACACAGCCGTAATCGAAAAGCCGGATATCTGATCGGTCAGGGATGTACAATGGAACAGGCTATGGATAAGGTACAGATGGTTGTAGAAGGTGTTTATTCCGCAAGAGCCGCAAGAGAACTTGCGGAGAAATATGAAGTGGAGATGCCTATCATAACGGAAGTGAACCGTGTACTTTTTGAGGGAAAATCTGCAGCAGAAGCGGTAATGGATCTGATGTTGCGTGACAAAAAAGTGGAAACACCGATGCTCCCCTGGGAAAATGTATGAGCCAGAAACATTCGCCCGCTTCAAACATATGAAATTCAGTTAAAAAAATAAAAAAGATATCTGCCAGAAGATTTTTTTAGGATCAGGCAGATATCTTTTTTATGTTATTATGAAAAAACTAAAACTGAATGTCACGGAGATCTTCCGGAACATGAGAAGTATGAAGATCTTCATTAAGCGTATCAATGATCGCCATGTCTTCATCTTCGATATTGAAATCAAAAATATTTCCATTGCTTCGGATACGTTCCGGATTGCTGGATTTTGGAATAACGGAAATTCCTTTCTGGATGGCCCAGCGA
>OCPP01001716.1_pt1 | contig 10997 bp, 7 predicted proteins | sample 1538211 | NCBI WGS metagenome assembly OCPP01 (sample SAMEA2580193, study PRJEB22360) | human gut metagenome | biome: human gut; feature: human-associated habitat; material: faeces | place: Denmark | collected 2008/2010
ATAGATGCCTTTTATTTTTGAAATTGAAATGTGCACAAAAAAACGCATGCAAATTTATAAAATATGTATAAATTATTTGTTGAAATTTTATAAAAAAAGGAGTAAAACATTAGATAAATAAAAAAGAGAAATGCATGGAACAGGACAGACCACAAAAAGCATGCCGGATTACAGAGAGCCGCAGGCTGATGAGAAGCGGCAGAAGGTATTTTGTGATATCACCTGGGAGCATCCCGCTGAATAGAAATCTTTAAGTAAGCCGGGACGTAGTCTTCACGTTACAGAAGAGGCTGTTTGAAGAGACAGCACTAAGTGGTTGTATTTAGTGATAAATATGATAATACAAAGTGGTACCACGGAACATTCCGCCTTTGTTATCCGAAAGGATAGCAGGGGCTTTTTTAATATATAAAATAAAAGTAAAAAACACAAAGGAAAGAGAGTTGATATTATGAACGGAATCACAATGATGATCATAGCCATTGTAGTTCTCGGAGGCGCATATCTTCTGTATGGCCGTTATCTCCAGAACAAATGGGGTATTGATCCGAAAGCAAAAACTCCGGCATACGAAATGGAGGACGGAGTTGATTATGTACCGGCTGATACAAATGTAGTATTTGGCCATCAGTTTGCATCCATAGCAGGTGCAGGTCCCATCAACGGACCGATCCAGGCCGCAATTTTCGGCTGGCTGCCGGTTCTGCTCTGGATCCTCATCGGTGGTGTATTTTTCGGAGCTGTGCAGGATTTTGCATCCATGTACGCATCTGTAAAGAATAAAGGACGTACCATCGGATATATCATCGAAGCGTATATCGGAAAGCTTGGAAAAAAATTATTCCTTTTATTCTGCTGGCTGTTCTGTATCCTGGTCGTTGCAGCATTTGCAGATGTTGTAGCAGGAACCTTTAACGGATTTGTCGCAAATGATGCAGGAGCTGTTACAAAGGTAGCGGCAAACGGAGCTGTTGCAACCACTTCCATGTTATTTATATTTGAGGCTGTTGCACTTGGATTTTTCCTTAAATATACAAAGTTCAATAAATGGATCAACACTGCAGTTGCAATTTTACTTCTGGTAGCAGCAATTGTACTGGGACTTAATTTCCCGATGTATGTAAGCCTTGGAACCTGGCATATCATTATTTTTGTATACATCCTGATCGCCAGTGTCGCTCCTGTATGGGCACTGCTTCAGCCACGTGATTATCTGAACAGTTATCTTCTGATCTTTATGATCGTTGGTGCGGTTATCGGTGTATTTGTAGCCAATCCTTCCTGTAACCTGAAGGCATTTACAAGCTTTAACGTAGACGGACAGTATATGTTCCCGATCCTGTTTGTAACCATCGCCTGTGGTGCTGTTTCCGGTTTTCATTCACTGGTATCCTCCGGTACTGCATCCAAGCAGATCAAAAATGAGAAAAATATGCTTCCTGTTTCCTTTGGAGCAATGCTGATGGAAAGTATGCTTGCCATCATCGCGCTGATCGCAGTTGCATCCTTTGCAGACGGCGAGGCAGCAGCACAGGGGCTTACAACACAGCCGCAGATTTTTGCAGGTGCTATCGCAAACTTCCTTTCTGTAGTTGGCCTTCCACATTCACTGGTATTTACCCTGATCAACCTTGCAGTATCTGCATTTGCACTGACCTCTCTTGACTCTGTAGCCAGAGTCGGACGTCTGTCATTCCAGGAATTTTTCCTTGATTCTGATACAGATGAGGAAAACATGAGCCCGTTCCTGAAGGTGGTAACAAATAAATATTTTGCAACAGTTATCACACTGGTACTTGCCTACATGCTTACAAAAGTAGGCTATGCGGAGATCTGGCCGCTGTTCGGTTCCGCAAACCAGCTGTTATCTGTACTCGCTCTTGTAGCCTGCGCGGTATTCTTAAAGAAAACAAAACGTCAGGGCTGCATGCTCTGGATCCCGATGGTATTCATGATGGCAGTTACCTTCACAGCACTTGGCATGACCATCACAAAGCTTTCAAAGGCACTGGTAACAACAGGGCTGGATCTTGGAAACACCTTACAGCTTGTATTTGCAGTATTACTGCTGATCCTTGGTGTACTGGTAGCGATTCAGGGTGTGAAGAAGTTGCTTGAGAAGACAGATGATAAAAAAGCAACAGCATAATATTATCGGATGAGATCACGGATATCTGTTTAGCTGAAGAGGCATGAGTCATATAAAAGGCTCATGCCTTTTTGCATCCATGGAACCTTGAGATATCTAGAGACGATTTATGACCTCATGTGCCTGCATTCATTGGGAGTCATTCCGAATTGCTTCTTAAAAGCAGTCTGAAAGTGGCTTTGGCTGGAGAAACATAAAAAGGTGCTGATCGTACTGATGGATTTGTTGGTATATTGCAGCAATTCTTTACCTTCTTCCAGCTTACAGCGCAAAATAAATGCGCTGACAGAAAAACCAAGGGTCTTTTTAAAATAAGCAGAGAAATAGGATCTGCTGAATCCGACATAGGCTGCAACATCACCTACCGTAAGATGCTGGTTTGTGTTTTGCTGAATGTAACGGATCGCTTTCTGAATGCATTCGTCTGTGGAGACGGGTGCTTTTGAATTTGCTACTTTTTCCGCAAAAGAATATCCGATTTTTGACAGAAGGTCATACAGTCTCTCAATGCTGTTCAGCCTCTCTGAGGACTGGATAAAATAATCGGAAAGCTTATAAGCGCTGTCATAATCCAGGCCACCCTCTATTGCAGCCCTGGTGCAGATGGTAGTGGTAATGATTATGTCATTCCTAAGCTGACGAAGCGCAGTAGAGCCGGTAATACCGAGATGATAATTGCTGTCACTGAATTCAATATTTTTAAATCCCCGGTAGTTACCGGTCCGTACAAGTCGCAAGATCTGTTCTTCAATTGCATAAGTCTGATTATGCTGTTCGTTCTCCTTGGTCTGGTAGGTTTCCTCCAGTAAGGAAGCATCTGTCAGCGATATCTGCATAGAAGTGTCCGACTCTGAAGCTGTCAGATGCTCAAGAGTCAGTAATTCTTCATGGATACAATAATTAAGGAACAGACATTTTTTTAATAAGGAATTCATGGAAAGACAGGGAATCTGGCGGAGAAAGCTGTTAAAGTCCCTGCGCTCACTGTTTGGAACTGTGTAATCCCTGTATAATTGCTGCAGGTCAGATTCTGTGTATGGAATATTAGTTACCGGTCCGAAAATAAGGGCTCCGTTTTTCAGATGATCTATCTTCAATGAACAGAAAAAAATGCCATATTTCGTGGTGCAGTATGAAATTCTTTTTCCTGAATCCAGAAGCTCCTCTGTATATTTCTCCGGGAGATAGGTCAGGTCCGTCTGTTTCGGCATACAGAAGATACAGTTTCCACCTTCAAAAAGATACATCGGAATGTTGGAATCCAGATAATACATTTTAATAAAATCTATCAGATTATATGAATCTTTCATAACAACCCCCCATATCATGCATTTTATATGTTCCATCGTAATTAATTTTTCCATATAAGTCAATAAAAAAACGCTCAATAAAAGTATAAAAATATAAAAAATAGTTTAAATATGAAATAAATATATGCTGCTTCAGGCTATTATAAAATCACGATAAAGATAAGACCGGACAGAACGAAATCATACATATAGCATCGTAATAAACGGAGGTAATAGCATGAAGAAAGAGAAAATCCAGGAGCTGATCTCCCGGATGACATTGGAAGAAAAAGCAGGAATGTGTTCCGGAGCCGACTTCTGGCATCTTAAGGGGATCGAACGCCTTGGAATTCCCCAGGTGATGGTAACAGACGGACCTCACGGAATCAGAAAACAGGCAGAAGAAGCCGATCATCTTGGAATCAATGAGAGCGAGAAGGCAGTCTGCTTCCCGGCCGGCTGTGCAACTGCATCCAGCTTTGACCGAGATCTGATCCGCAGACAGGGAGAAATCCTTGGCCAGGAATGCCAGGCAATGAATGTCAGCACGATCCTGGGACCGGCAATGAACATCAAACGTTCCCCATTATGCGGAAGAAATTTCGAGTATTATTCAGAGGATCCATTTGTGTCTGCAGAAATGGCAGCTGCAATGATCGAAGGGGTGCAGAGTAAGCATGTGGGAACAAGCGTAAAACACTTTGCGGCAAACAATCAGGAAAAACGACGGATGACAAATTCCTCGGATATGGATGAGCGGACATTAAGAGAAATCTATCTGGCATCCTTTGAGGGGGCTGTGAAAAAATCAAAGCCATGGACTGTCATGAGCTCCTATAACCGCATCAATGGAAAATTTGTCGGAGACAGCAAGGAATACCTGACAGATATCCTCAGAGAGGAATGGGGATTTGACGGATATGTGGTTTCCGACTGGGGTGCGGTCAACGACAGGGTTTCTTCACTGTCAGCAGGACTGGATCTGGAGATGCCTCCGGGGGATTACGAAAATGACAGACTGATCGTAAAGGCTGTTCAGGAAGGTAAGCTTGATGAAAAGACTGTGGATCTGGCATGCGAGAGAATCCTGGATGTGATTTTCCGTTATACAGAGAACCGTGATGAAAACGCTGTATTCGAATATGAAAAGGATCACAAGGCAGCAGCCGATATCGCAGCGGAATGTATGGTACTCCTGAAAAATGATAACCATATCCTTCCTCTGAATGCAGAAAAAAAGATCGCTTTTATCGGAAAATATGCCAGAGAACCGAGATATCAGGGCGGCGGAAGCTCTCATATCAACAGCTGGAAGGTGGAATCCGCACTGGAAGCTGCAAAAGCAATTCCGGAGCTTGCAAATGTAACCTTTGCAGAAGGCTATCAGGATGAAAAAGATGAGGTTGTAAAAGACCTTCAGGATGAAGCAGTCAGAACAGCGGCGGATGCTGACGTTGCAGTTCTGTTCCTGGGGCTTCCGGACAACTTCGAATCAGAAGGCTATGACAGAAAGCATATGGAGCTTCCGAACTGCCAGAATGAACTTGTACAGAAGATCCTTGAAGTGCAGAAGCATGTGGTAGTTGTCCTTCACAACGGTTCTGCTGTACTTATGCCATGGAAGGATCAGGTAGAGGGTATCCTTGAGGCATATCTTGGAGGAGAGGCAGTTGGAAGAGCAACGGCAGAGATCCTCGCAGGCAAAAAAAATCCATGCGGACGCCTGGCTGAAACCTTCCCTCTTCGTCTGGAAGATACCCCTTGCTATCTGACTTACGGAAAAGGCTTTGACAATGCTGATTATCAGGAAGGTGTGTTTGTAGGCTATCGCTATTACACCTCCAGAAAAATGAAAACAGCATTCCCGTTTGGTTACGGATTATCCTACACAACCTTTGAATACAGTGATTTTCAGCTTGATAAAAAAGAAATGTCTGATAAAGATACTTTAGAAGTAAGTGTCAAGGTAAAGAATACCGGAAACCGTGCAGGTAAAACAGTAGTTCAGCTTTATGTAGAAGCACCGGAGACAGAAGCTGTCCGTCCGGTCAGAGAACTGAAAGGATTCGAAAAGATTTTCCTGGAAGCAGGAGAAGAGAAGACAGTTACATTTACACTGGATGAGAGAGCATTCGCTTACTGGAATACATTGATCCATGACTGGTATGCAGAGGAAGGAACTTATAAAGTGATGATCGGTGAAAATGCAGATCAGATGTGCAAAGGTGAAGAGATCACAGTGCATACTACGAAAGAACTTCCAAAGACCTATTCATTAAATACCTGTCTTGGAGAGCTGATGCGCGATCCGAAGGCACAGGCTGTGATGGGACCTTTCATGCAGGGAATGGCACAGAATGATGCAGCAAAAGAAATGGCAGAAGCACAGGAGAACGATACATCCGGAGCCGTAAATCAGGAAATGATGGCTGCGATGATGGAAGGAATGCCCCTTCGTCAGTTGTTAAGCTTCGTTCCCGGAATCAAAAGAGAAATGCTGGAACAGATGGTTGATGCTTTAAACGCTTAAGGAGAGAAAGAATGGGAAGGACAAAGAAGGAACTTGGTCTGGATTCCATGGGAATCCAGAAATCAATGAGATTAACGGATTATCTTGGAGATGGTATCGGACAGCTGCCGCTGAATATCATGAGCAGCCTTGTGGGACAGCTGACTTACTTTTATACCGAAAAGGTAGGCCCTTGCAGCAGGAATGGTTGCCACCATGCTTCTGATCGCAAAGATCTTTGATGCATTTTCAGATCTTGCAATGGGAAAGATCATGGATGCAGGCAGATCACCAAAGGGAAAATGTCGTCCGTGGTTTTCGAGAATGGCAATTCCTGCACTTGTAGCTATTATTTTACTGTTTACTGTACCTAAAAATATAGGAAGTGGTTTTCAGGCTGCCTATGTACTGATCACGAACGTACTGATCACAGCGATCGTATATACAGCAGTAGCGATCCCTTATGGTGCCCTGATGGCTATCCGTACTGAAAGCTTTGAAGAGCGTGGTAAAATGGGAATCTTCCGTACAGCATTCGGATACATTGCAGGAATGGTAATTGCCATCCTTCTTATCCCTATCACAAATATGCTTGGCGGAACACAGAGTGCATGGATCAAGGTAGCAGTGATCTTTGGTCTCATCTCCCTGCTTTCATTACTTATTCTTTATAAAGTAACAAGAGAAAACGTGCAGATCGTAGAAAAAAGTGAAGACGATGATGTACCGTTTGTGGAAGCTATCAAAATGCTTTTCAAAAACAAGTACTGGGTTATCATGCTTGTACTTCAGTTTCTGATAAATATTTCTTACAGCTTAACTACATCCGGTGGAACATACTATGCAAAATATATTCTTGGAAATGACAATATCGTAGCACTTCTGGGAGCAGTGGGACTGGTTCCTACATTCCTTGGATTTATTTTGACAGGTCCTCTGACTTCCAAGTTTGGAATGACAAAAACATGTAAGATTTCCTGTGTGCTTGGAGCAGCAGCCTGCCTGGTAAGAGTTTTTACACCGTACAGCATTGCAACCTGTATTGCAGGTGGAGTTGTAACTACATTTGCCAACATCCCTATGATGTGTCTGTTTGGAGCAATGGTAAATAACTGTGTGGAATATAATGACTATAAATTCGGAAAACGAATCGTAGGTATGACAAACAGTGCCAACTCTTTCGGAATGAAGATCGGATCCGGTATCGGAGCATCTCTGATCGGATGGCTTCTGGCAGCTGCGGGATACAAAGCATCCCTGGCAACTCAGCCCGGCTCCGTTGATATTGCAATCTTTGCATTTTCCATCTATATCCCGCTTGCGATCTTTGTGATCATGTTTATCTGTCTTCTGAAGAATGACCTTGAGAAGAGATATCCTGAGATCATGGCAGAGCTGCAGAAAAGAGAAAAGGCAAACTAAATACTGAGACTAAAGGACGGGGCTTATAAGATGGTTCTGTCCTTTTGTGGATTTATTAATTGGAGGAAATGAAATGAGATTATATGATTTAAGAACCGAATATCGGATAAACCCTATTGGATTAACTGCTAAAGCACCCAGATTTTCATGGAAAATGGAATCACAGGAAAAGGATACCTTACAAACTGCATATGAAATTAATGTGACAGATGAGGATGGAAAAATTGTCTGGAACAGTGGAAAAAGAGCGTCTGATCAGTCGGTTCTGATTCCTTATGAAGGTACAACACTGGCAGATGAAAAGCTCTACAAAGTAAAGGTAAATGCAGCAGATAATCACGGAAATATATCAGAGATTACAGGAAGCTTTGAGACTGGTGTGCTGGACAATACAGAATTTAAAGCGCAGATGATCACAAGTGATTTCCCTGAAGAGGAGACTGCCTGCCCGATATTTGGAAAGACATTTGCACTGGATAAAAAGGTAAAGAAAGCCCGTCTGTATGCAACTGCACACGGAGTATACGAGGCGACCCTGAACGGACAGACTGTAGGAGACTACCGTATGGCACCGGGCTGGACAAGCTATCACAACCGTCTTCAGTATCAGATCTATGATGTGACAGAACTGCTTGATACAGAAAACAAAATTGAGATCACAGTTGGAAATGGCTGGTATAAAGGAATCCTTGGCTTCTATTGTATGCCAAATCAGTATGGCACACAGGTGGGAACATTTGCAGAGCTTCATGTGGAATATGAAGATGGAAGTAAGGATGTGATCGCTACCGATGAAACATGGTCTGTAAAGACAGGAGAGATCCGTTACAGCGAAATCTATATGGGAGAGACCATCGACACAGATGCACCGGAGATCACAGAAGGAAACGTTGTTGTCAAAGAGTTTGACAAAGCAGTTCTGACTGCACAGGAAAATGAGCCTGTCCGTATCACAGAGAAAATTGCCGGCAAAGAGCTGATTGTGACACCAAAGGGTGAAAGACTGGTTGATTTCGGACAGATCATCACAGGTGTTGTCGAGCTGCATGTGAAAGGGGAAAAGGGACAGAAGATCGTGATCCGTCATGCAGAGGTTCTGGATAAAGACGGAAACTTTTACCCGGAGACACTTCGCCAGGCAAAATCCATTGATACATTTATCTGCAACGGAGAAGAGCAGATCTTCCGTCCGCATTTCACATTCCACGGATTCCGCTATATCTGCGTGGAAGGACTGGAAGAATTTACGGCAGATCAGTTTGTTGCCTGTGTGACACATTCTGATATGGAAAAAACAGGAGATTTTACCTGCTCTGATCAGAAGGTAAATCAGTTACAGAGCAATATTACATGGAGCCAGAGAGATAACTTCCTGGATATCCCCACGGATTGCCCGCAGAGAGATGAGCGTCTTGGATGGACCGGAGACGCGCAGGTATTTTCATGGACAGCAGCATTTAACAGAAATACAGCATTATTCTACACAAAATGGATGCGTGATGTGGCAGCAGAATCTTCACTGGAAAAAGGAGTGCCCCATGTTGTGCCGGATATCCTGGGACAGTACAGTGCTTCTGCATGGAGTGATGTAGCAGTTATCGTTCCGTGGGTTGTCTATCAGATCTATGGCGATAAAGGTATCCTGGAAGAGAACTGGAAATGTATGCATGAATGGGTAGACTATATCAAAAACAACTGTGAAGAGAGCGGTCTCTGGCAGAGTGGTTTCCAGTATGGAGACTGGCTTGCTCTGGATAAAGAAGAGAGTGCAGACAGAACCGGAGCAACAGATAAGTATATGATCGCAAACGCATACTATCTGTATGTGACAGATCTTGTAAAGAAAACAGCGGAGGTGCTTGGTAAGTCAGAAGAAGCAAAAGAATATGCGGATCTGTACGAAAAAACCCTGGATGCATTCCAGAGAGAATATTATACAGAGACAGGCCGTATTGTAAGTGAGACACAGACAGGTGCAATTCTTTCCCTGTATTTTGATCTTGCAAGAGAAAAAGACAGAAAACGTATTTTAAATACACTGCTTACGAATATTGCAAACCACAAAAATCATCTGGCTACAGGCTTTGTGGGAACACCATATATCTGCCATACACTTTCTGAAAACGGAGAGCACGAGATGGCGGCAACTCTCTTCATGAAGGAAGATTATCCATCATGGCTCTACGCAGTAAATATGGGAGCAACGACTATCTGGGAGCGCTGGAATTCCATCAAACCGGACGGAACCTTTGATGAATCCGGTATGAACTCCCTGAACCATTACGCATATGGTTCCATCGGAGACTGGATGTATCGCAAGGTTGCCGGTTTATCCCAGTTAGAGTCGGGATATAAGAAATTCCAGGTAAAACCCATGTTTGTGAAAGGCATTGAAGAGTGGGGGACGGAATTTGAATCCGTTTACGGAAAGATCGTGGCAAAGACATCCTGCAAAAATGGAAAGATCCATGTGCATGTAGAAGTACCGGCAAACACTACAGCTGTGATCGTACTTCCGGAGAAAGAGGAAGTACAGGAAGTTGGTTCCGGAATTTATGATTATGAGTATGAAACAGAGACATGCCTTGCGGTAGAGAGATTCAGTATGGACAGCACCCTTGGTGAGATCGTGGCAGAACCGCTGGCAGTAGAACTGTTCAACCAGATGGCACCAGGAATGCTGGAGGGACCGATGATCCAGTTTGCCTATGGAATGACACTGGCAGAGCTGCTTGGGGCTGCACCGCAGGCGAAACCGCTTTATGAGGCAGTTGTGAATGCACTGAATCAGAAGGAAGCAGAAGCTGGTTCTTTAATTGAAAGCTATGCATATAATAAATAAAATGTATCAATGGAAATGAAAGCCTTATGCCAGACCAGAAATTAGAGAATCTTCTTAATCTTGCCATGAATGCCCTGCCACATGAGCGGGAGAAATCGGAAAATCTGAATGTGGGATATGATCCCACCACCAGGCTGTGGGATGTGATCGTGAAATACAGCGGTCCGGAAAGCGGACTTGGTGGTGAGAGGATCCAGGTGGTCCCGCTACTTGGCAGCTATGCAGTAGTGACATTGCCGGAAACGGAAATTTCTGCATACTCAGTCAGAGAACAGATCGAGTTTATAGAAAAGCCCAAGAGACTTTATTTTGAGACCTTTGAAGAGCGGGAGGCAAGCTGCATTTTGCCGGTGCAGAATGGAGCCGATGGCTTAACCGGCAAGGGGATTTTGGTGGGTATTGTGGATTCCGGAGTGGACTATTTCCATCCGGATTTCAGAAATGAGGATGGAAGTACCCGGATCCTGCGACTGTGGGATCAGAGTGTAGCTGGAAATCCACCGGAAAACTATGTATCAGGAACTGAATATACGAAGGAAGAAATTGATGAGGCGCTTACACTCGGGGAAACCGAAGGCAGGCGCCTTGTTCCGTCTGGGGATTTCAGCGGACATGGAACAGCAGTTCTTGGAATAGCAGCAGGAAATGGGAGAGCATCGGAGGGAGTGAATCGAGGCGTTGCGTATAGAAGTGATCTTCTGGTGGTAAAGATGGGAAATCCACGGGAAAATTCATTTCCGCGGACAACGGAGCTGATGGAGGGTATTGATTACCTGATACGGCAGG
>OCPP01001719.1_pt1 | contig 10973 bp, 7 predicted proteins | sample 1538211 | NCBI WGS metagenome assembly OCPP01 (sample SAMEA2580193, study PRJEB22360) | human gut metagenome | biome: human gut; feature: human-associated habitat; material: faeces | place: Denmark | collected 2008/2010
CCACGCAATCGTCCCCTCCATGCATGCGCTTATCGGTGCCTGCCAGCCGCAGGGCTACGAGTGGGTGGACGAGCTCAACCAGGTGCTTGCCGGCAATATCGAGTACTTCTGCGATTACGTGGACGGGCATTTTGAGGGCGTGTCCTATTCGCGTCCGCAGGGCACGTACATGGTGTTTCTGGACTTCACCGAGTGGTGTCGCGAGCATGGCCGCGATATTCAGTGGCTGCTCGACGAGGGGGCGCGCGTGGGCGTGGGATATCAGGACGGCCGCCCGTTCCACGGGCCCTGCCACATTCGCGTGAATCTGGCGCTGCCGCTTTCGCGCGTAAAGGAAGCGTGCGACCGCCTGGACCGCTACGTTTTTAATGCACGGTAAGTGAGCACTGCATGCGGGGCCTTCTGCCAAGTCGGCTGGAAGGCCCCACATGGTAAAACGTCTGTAGCCATTGGGCACTCGTGTGGTTTTGTTTGCTATTATTTTTTACCATTTCAGTCTGTAAACAGGATCGTATGGAGCTCGATGAAAAGGTCCCGTCGCTCGGTTGCCATTTCGTTGTTTGTTGCGCTTGCGGTAGCGTGCGCCTTTGTCGTAGCGATAGCCGGCTGTTCCGGGTCGAATGGCAGAGCCTCGACGTCTGCATTAGAAGGCCTGGATGCCTCGCAGGCCAAAGACGACAACCTTAAGACGCTCAACGTCGGCAGCGACCTCTATCCACCGTTTGTGTATACCGACGAGTACGGCGATATCGTTGGCCTGGATGTCGAGATATTGACCGAGGCTTTGACTCGCATTGGTTACAAGCCAAAATACCAGCTGATCGACTGGGAAAAGAAGAAGGAGCTGCTGGCGAGCGGCGAACTCGATTGTGTCATGGGCAGCTTTAGTATGACGGGTCGCGAAAACGAATATCGTTGGGCCGGCCCGTACCTTGCGAGCCGCCAGGTGGTCGCGGTCGATCCCCAGAGCGATATCTACACGCTTGCCGATCTTGAGGATAAGATCGTGGCGGTTCAGTCCACCACCAAGCCCGAGGACATTTTGCTCAATCGCATAAATGAAAACGTTCCGCAGATCAAGGAACTCTACAGCTTTTCGGACGGTTCATACCTGAACCCGGCGCTCGTCGAGGGCCTGGTCGACGCTATCGCCGCGCATGAGTCCTCGTTCCTCACCTACGAAAAAGACTATGGTGTGACATATCGCATTTTGGATGAGCCGCTGCTAGAGGTTGGTTTGGGCACCGCTTTCGATATCAACGATACGCGTGGCATCGACGTCAAGCTCACTCATGCCTACCAAGAAATGCTTGCCGATGGCACCATGGAACGCCTGGTGTCAAAGTACTTCGATGACCCTTCGCCATTTTTGAATATGGAGGGCCTGTCATGATCGATGCGCCCGACCACGCCGCTCAGGAGCGGGACAATCGTTCGACAGGGGCATGGCTCCTTGTCGCTCTGCTGGGGATAGCGCTCTCGGTTGTTGCCGGCATGATGAGCTACGATTACACGACGGCCCAAGCCGAGCAGCGCTTTGCCGACGTTGTCGATTACGTGGCGACGCAGAGCCTTTCCTACGATGCATTCAACAGCGCCTATACGACCAAAAACCTGATTCGCGTTATGGAGATCGCCGGAGAGGCTGCCCGCGATATGGAGCGCGACGGTTCGGTGGATAACGCCATGCTGGAGCAATACGCCGACCAGTTCAACGTGAGCGCGCTGATCGTGACGGACGCATCGGGCAATTTGGTGTCCGAGTCCTCGACGGGCGATGTGGACTACGGGTCGCTCGCTACGTATCTCAAAGAATCACCCGTGCTTGAGGTGGCAACTCATCCGCTTAAGTCCTATACTGCCCGCATCACGCTTGCGGATGATTCGGTCGCAGACATTGGCTGCGTGACTCGGCAGGATGGCGAGGGCATCGTTATCGCGGTAAGGCATCAGAGCGCGAAAGCGGTTGCAAGCAATACACTCAAACTGCAGAGCTTGCTTGATGGCTATGAAACCATCGATAGCGGCAATATCGTGATCGAAAGCGACGGCAAGGTCGTTGCGACCAATGCCGTTGAACCCACCGTATTGGGCGTGTTCGATCTGCCTGCGACGGATGTCTTTATTGTCGACGGTATTAAGGATCGATGCCTGGCTGGTAAGGTTAGATTGGTTAACGCCGACGGCGAGTGGTATTTGGGCACATTTGGAAAAGCGCACAAATTCTATGTGTACACCTATGCCTCGGCGCAGCGCTACTTTGAGGTCGCCGCGGCTGTTGCCGCCGGCGTGCTGGTGCTCTACGGCGGTGTTATAGCCGTTGTTGTGACGGTGCGTCGCCGCGCTGATCGTCGACGTTTGACGGACTTGCTGCAGCAGGAGCGCGACTATGGCGACAAGCTGGCAAAGGCGGCGTGTGAGGCCTCGTCTGCCAACTCGGCAAAGACGGAGTTTTTGCGTCGCATGAGCCACGATCTGCGCACGCCCATCAACGGCATTCGCGGCATGGTCGAGGTTGGCGATGCCAATGCGGACGATCTGCAAAAGCAGACTGAGTGCCGCTCAAAGATCTGGACGGCATCGGGACTGCTGCTCGACCTTGCCAACGAGGCCCTGGATATGAGTCGCCTGGAGAGCGGCCAGGTCGACCTGAACCTCGTACCCACAAATTTGGTGGCCCTCAACTGTGAAGTGCGCGATATTCTGGAGCGCCAGGCCGAGGAGCGTCTGGTGACAATTATCTGCGACCAGCAGACGCTTAATCATCCCTATGCGCGGGTGAGCGTGACGCACCTCAAGCGCTTGTTGCTCAATATTGCCGGCAATGCCGTCAAGTACAACCGCCAGGGCGGCTATGTTCGCCTGGTGTGCCGCGAGGTGGAGCCAGCGGATGGCGTCCCCGTCTATGAATACACGATCGCCGACAACGGTATTGGCATGAGCGAGGAGTTCCAACAGCGCCTCTACGAGCCGTTTTGCCGTGAGGGGCAACAGGTGGAAGGCGCTTCATCGGGAACTGGCCTGGGCGCGCCTATCGCAAAACAGTTGGTCGAGCTTATGGGCGGAACCATGAGTTTTACGAGCGTCTTGGGGCAGGGGACGACGTTTACCATCCGCCTGCCGTTCGAGAAATGCAAGCGCTCCGAGATTCCTCAGGCTGTGCGCGTGGACGCGGGAGACGGCGATGCACTCCAGGGCTTGCGCGTTTTGCTCGTAGAGGATAACGATCTGAATGCCGAGATCGCGCAGTTTACGCTCAGCCGTGCCGGTGCCGTCGTGACACACGCTAGGGATGGTGAGTCTGCCGTCGAGATGTTTGCCGCGAGCGTGCCGCACGAGTACGACGTGGTGTTGATGGACATCATGATGCCGGGCATCGATGGCCTTGAGGCCACACGTCAGATTCGAGCACTCGATCGCGAGGATGCCGCGACCACGCCGATTATCGCCGTGAGCGCCAACGCCTTTGCCGACGACCGCAGGCTTTCGCGTGAGGCGGGCATGAACGCGCACCTGAGTAAACCCGTGAGCTCGCAGGAGCTCATTGAGGCGCTTGCGCACATAGCCGCCGACGCTCTATAAGCATATGGCCTGGTTCCAAGGTGGGTTGGAACCAGGCCATATTGTTATTGATGAGGCCTGCTGAGGGGCTTACTTTTCCTGAATCTGCTTGCCGCAGAGATGCTCAATCGTAATCTCGTAGAGCTGGACGCCCTTAATGTCCTTGGCGATTTCCTCTTCGACTTCTTCGGCAGAAGGGTAGTACTTAAGCGCGAGCTGGCGGACTTTGTCCTCGATAAACGCGGGGGTGTCATTCGCCAGGCGACAACGGCCAAAGACCACGGTACTCATAACGTAGGGAGCCCAGTCACCGTCCTGGTACCACTCGTTGCCGTAAACGGTAAAGCAGACCTTGTCATCGCGCTTGAGTGCGTCGACCTTGTGGCCAGCCTTGGCGCCATGGAAATAAATCTTGTCGTGCTCGGCGTCAAAGAAGTAGTTGACGGGAATGGCGTACGGGTAGCCATCGTCGCCGTTGACGGCAAAGACACCGCGCTTGCAGGTAGCGAGCAGTTCGCGCGCTTCCTCGTCAGTGATGGCGCGTTTCTTTCGACGTAAGGGCCTAAACATCGTTGGTTTCCTTTCTGGTCGTGCGTGGCGGTTGAGCACAAACTATAGCGAAACGGATCCGTTTTTCTTGATGCGGGCGAGTATGTTTTTGAGCTTGTTAAAGTCGAGCGGTTTGGACAGATGGGCGTTCATGCCGGCATCGTGTGCCGCCTTGGCGTCCTCGGCAAAGGCGTTGGCGGTGAGCGCGATGATGGGGATATCGGCTGCATCGACCTTCTCGCTCAGACGAATCGCGCGGGTTGCCTCATAGCCGTCCATGCCCGGCATCATGATGTCCATCAGAATCGCATCGAAGCTGCCGGCGGGATGTGACAGGTACAGATCGACGACTTCGTTGCCATTGGCGGCGCGGGTGACCACGACGCCCTCGGATTCTAGCAGCGTCTGGGCAATCTCGGCATTCAATTCGTTGTCTTCGGCGAGCAACACGTTCATGTCGGCGAGCGAGCAGTCGAGCACCCTCTCGACCGTATCTGCCCGCGCCTGAGGGTTCTTGTCGATATCGAGCGGAATCTGGACGTTGAACGTACTCCCCACGCCAACCTCACTCGAAATCTCAATCGTACCGCCCATCAGTTCAATAAGCGACTTGACGATTGGCATGCCCATGCCGGTTCCTTGGAACTTGCTGCGCGCATCGTCACCTTCTTGGGCAAACGGCTCATAGATATGCTTTAAAAACTCGGGAGCCATGCCAATGCCGGTATCCGAAACGCTAAAGCAAAAGAGCGCGCGCCCGTTATCGAGTGGCTTGGTCTGTGAACTAAAGGTGACGGAGCCGCCGTGCTTGTTGTACTTAATGCTGTTGTCTAACAGGTTGATCATGACCTGTCGGATATGGGTGGGACTGCCGATTACGTATGGCCCCGTGGCGTACGGCAGACTATTGTCCTGCATTGTGATGCCGTTACTGGACGCGCGGAGCTTGCACAGCACCAGCGTATCATCACAAAGCTCTTTGAGGTTAAAAGGCGCATGTTCCAGTGTTAGCTTGCGGTCTTCGATTTTTCCCATCTCGAGGATGTCGTTGATCAGCGAGAGCAGGTGATTGGCGGCAACGCGCGCCTTGGCACGGCTCTCGCGGGCGACTTGCATATCGCCTTCCTTCAATTCTTCAATTTCGATAAGGCCCAGGATACCGTTGAGCGGCGTACGGATGTCGTGGCTCATGCGCGTGAGGAATGCCGTCTTAGCGGCGTTGGCAGCATCGGCTTTTTTGCGCTCGGTTCGAGCGCGCACGAGCGCCCAGATGAGCAGGACGATGCCGACCGACAACATACCGATGAGGGTAGCTGCAATGGCGGTGCGGTTGCGATAAAGGAATTGAAGCGTGTTGGATTCCTGGGCCGTGTACGACGTGGAGGAGTAATTACTTGCGGAGAGCGATTCTCCGGCATTGATGATGCCCTTGTTGATGATTCCCAGCAGTTCGGGCTTGCCGCGCGACATCAAGCACGCGAGGTCACAGGTGTCAGGGAGCTCGACCGTCTCGCAGTCCTCGAGATCATAACGGTCACCGATGGTTTTTACGCGTGAACTGGGAGCGACGATGCAGCGCGCCGTTCCCTTCCTGAGGGCGTCGAACGCTTCATCGTCGGATTGGTATTCGGTTACGGTCGCTGTGGGGAATAGACTTTCAAGTGCATTTCGGTTGACAAACGATGATTTGGTACAGGCGATGTTCTGAAGGTCTTTTTTCAGGTTACTGCCGGTGTGGATGGCGGTGAGGGACATGGTCCCCAACGATACCGACTGCACAACGCCTGATTGCTCGGCAAACCAGTAATCTCGGTATGCCGGCAGCGCAACGTCTATGCTTCCCTCTGACAGGGCCTTTGACATCATCTTGTAGCTATCAAAGGCGACGGTTTTGACCGTAATGCCAAATTTATCGTGCAACGTCGTCGCAAGCGATGCGAGCGAGCCTTCCATTTTGCCGTCTTCGTCTTCGTTGCAGTAGGGGAGTTTGCCCGTAATGTAGCCGAGTGTGATGGTGTTGTCATTTGCTTTGAGCCAGGAACGTTCGGAACCGTTGAGCGATGATGAACCGCTGTTTTGGGCCGAGTAGTTAGATTTGACTTCGTCGATATAGCGTGGGTTGACGCGGGCGATTGCCGTCATGGCGGCATTGATGTCGTCCATCAGGTCGGGGCGGCTTTTGGGGACAGCAAAGTAGTAGTCGCTCGAACCGACGTAGAACATGGGCGACGCCTCGGGCGACGAAATGGTGTCGTTCATGATGACGGCATCGACCTCGCCGTTTGCGAGCGCGGCAAAGAGGGCACCGCCAGTGTCGATTTCTTTATAGGTGCAGGTAATGCCTTCGTTGGCGAGCCACTGCTGGCCAACGAAGGTTTGCATAACGTCGGGGTTGTAGCCGATGGTAAGGCCTTGGAGCGCTTGGGGGTCACCCTTGGCCAGATCGTTGCGATCGGGCTTGGCGTAGATGTAGTAGCGCTCGGTGCCCTCGGGGTTCGAGGAAAAGAGCAGCTTTTGGGCGCGTTCCTCGGAGTAGGAGATGTTGGGTATGAGGTCGATTTCGCCTGCCTCGAGCATGTCCATAAGCTCGGTGAAGGTGCCGGAGACGTATTCGTACCGCCAGCCGGGCGTGTAGTACGAAAGGGTCTGGAGGTACTCGTAACCCCATCCCGAGAGACGCTCGCCGGGGGTGCCGTTCTGGAAGCCCTCGTTGTTGACGAGCCAGCCGACGCGGACCGTCTTGACTTGCTGATCGGTATTGGCGGCATAGGCGGGGGCGGGCATGATGGTGCTCAGTACGACGAGCGCGGCAAGCGCGACGGCCAGGGTGCGATATATAACTGAACGAAGGACAGTGGCAGCTCTCACATGCAATCCTAACGAATCGAGACATTACCGCATAAGGATACCAGCTCAGCCTGCCCATCCGGCAGCTGCACCGCTAAACGGTCCCGCCCGGCAGTCATCGGGGACGTTCTTAAACGACTAGTCATTGGGGACGTTCTTGTTTGACTAGTCATTTAAGAACGTCCCCAATGACTAGTTCCCAATGACTAGTTTCGTTTGCGGGGGAGGCGTGGGACAATACCGAGCGAACGAGATTGGGCGTCTGGGAAAGGGGTCGCGATGAACAGGTTGAGGACGCTTGCCGATGTGCTGCGACAGGCTGGCTTTGCGCGCATCACGGGCCTGTTTCTAATCTTTTACCTGCTGTGCTCGACTGCCGTCTGGCTGTCCGAGCCCACGTCCCTTACGTTTGGCGACGGTCTCTGGTTTAGCTTTGAGACGGTCTCGACCATCGGCTTTGGTGACATTCCTGCCGAGACACCGGTTGCCCGCGCCATTACCGTCATTCTGAGCGTCATCAGCATCTTCTACATCGCCATGCTCACGGGCGTGGCGGTGAACTACTGCAATACGCTTATCAAGATGCGTCAAAAGGACACCATGGCACGCTTTATGGACGATCTTGAGCATTTGGAAGAGCTCGATCGCGACGAGCTTGCCGATCTTTCGCGTCGCGTGCGCGAGTATCGTCGCCGGCAACGATAGAACGGGTGCCGCGCGTCACGACGAGGGGGATTGCATATGAACATCACGGTGTACCTGGGCGCGAGCGTCGGCAACGACCCGGCGTTTCTGCCTGCAGTGCGAGAGCTCGGCACGTGGATTGGCTCCAATGGCCACGCGCTGGTATACGGCGGCTCCAAGTCGGGTCTGATGGGCGCGCTTGCCGATAGCGTGCTCGATGCTGGCGGGCATGTGACGGGCGTTGAGCCGAGCTTTTTTATCGAGGCAGAGTTTCAACACGACGGTATTGACGACCTCATCGTGACGAGCGACATGGCCGAGCGCAAAGCCAAGATGATCGAGCTCGGCGATGCGTTCATCGCATTTCCGGGCGGGACGGGCACGCTTGAGGAGATTGCCGAGGTCATGTCCGCGGTGTCGTTGGGGCACCTGAGTGCTCCGTGCATCCTGTATAACCTGGACGGTTACTACAACGACCTCAAGGCGCTGCTCGGGCACATGATTGATAAAGGGCTTTCGAGCCCGAGGCGCCAGCACGGCATCTACTTTGCCGACGATTTGCGCGAGATTGCCTCGATTATCAACGGATAAGTCTTGAGCCTGCCCCACTATGGCTCCCAATGGTGCCGTTTGCAGCGCAGATGGTTGGCTCGTTCGGGCAACGCCCGCTCTACAATAAAACGTAACTATGTCGACTTTGACCGCGGGAGGACCCGATGGATAACCTTGCCAAACCCACGAACCGAGCGCTGTTTTTGGTCAGCGTTGCCGTAACCGGTGCACTCGCGGGTGCCGCGGTCTGGCTGTTCTTTTTTGCGATGGAGCACGGTATCGACTATCTATGGACCGAGATTCCGCACGCGCTGGGCGTCGCTTCGCCCGAGCTTGCCAGCGGCCCGTTTGGCTTTCTGCCGTACCCGTTTTTTGTCTGCCTGCTGGGCGGCCTGTTAATCGGTCTGTACGAAAAGATGACAGGCACCAAGACCGATGACCTCAACCAGGTGATGGCTAAGGTTAAGCAAGACGGGCGCTACCCGTACGACAACCTGGGCAAGCTTTCGCTCGCGGCATTGCTGCCGCTGCTGTTTGGCGGAAGCATTGGACCGGAGGCCGGCCTGACCGGCGTTATCGCCGGTCTGTGCAGCTGGGTCGGCGACCGCATGCGTCGCTTTGGCGCCGAGTTTAGGGAGCTCACGTTGCTGGGCACCCAGGCTGCCCTGACGGCGCTCTTTACCGCGCCCGTCTTTGGCTTTGTGGCGCCGCTTGCCGGTAGCACCGACGGCCAGGGTGAAGACGCCGACGATGAGTCCGCGTCCGGCGAGATCACCATCAAGCTGCCCAAGGCGCAAAAGACGGTGGTCTACGGTATTGCGATTGCCGGCGGTCTGGGCACCTACCTGCTGCTTGGACAGCTTGTGGGCGGCGGCATGGGCATGCCCAGGTTCGAGTCCGCCGAGGTGGGCAACCTAGAGCTTACCTGGCTCGTCCCTCTGTCGTTGATCGGCACCGTCTGCGGCTGGCTGTACTTTGTCTCTGAGCATGCAAGCGAGACACTGTCCCATGCAATAGGGGAGCGTCCTGTCGTCAAGGCCATGCTGGCCGGTTTGGCACTCGCCATCTGTGGCACGGTCCTGCCCTATACCATGTTTGCCGGCGAGACCCAGGCCGACGTGCTCATGGAAACCCATCTGACCATTCCCGCTGGCGTGCTTATCGCGACCGGTCTTGTTAAGGCCATGCTGACGCCCGCCCTCATCAACCTTGGTTGGCGCGGCGGTCACTTCTTCCCGGTTATCTTCTCGGGCGTAAGCCTGGGCTATGGCCTTGCCATCCTCACCGGCGCAGATCCGGTCTTTTGCGTCGCCGTCTGCACGGCATCGACGATGGGTGCGGTCATGCGTCAGCCGGTCATGGTCGTGGGCCTGCTGCTCATGTGCTTCCCACTCAAGGGTATCGTCTGCATGATCATCGCGGCCGTCATCGCCGCCGGCATTCCACTGCCCAAGCCGCTGCGCAAGTAGTACAGTGGCGCACGCCGGGGACATGCCCTTTGCCACGGATTTGCGGGGAGGGGGGGCGATCGCGTCCTTCGCGGATTGAGGCTCGTGTGGCTACAGATCGCGTACTCGATAAACCTTGGTGCTGACGGTGCAGCTGATTGCGCATAGTGCGAGCGCCAGTACGGCAATTCCTGCACACAGACAGCCAAGGACGGCAGGATCGGGATTCGCCCCGGCAATCGACATAAGCCAGCTGCTGATGGGGTTGGAGGAGCTCAGCGCTGCCATGGTAAGGCATCCGAGTAGGGCAAACAGGCCAACGGATAGGCGCAGTGCCTCCATGTGTCCAAATCGGAAGAACAGCGGCTGTGCCAAGAACACCATCATGAGGGAGATGAGCATCGATGCTGTCGAGGCAATTGCGATCTCAAAGATGGTTTGTCCTGTCGAGGCCGCGCCCGCGCTGTTGAAGAACGGAAGGGCGATGATGTTCAAAAGCACGGCGGCGCAGGCCATGATGGCCGAGAAGACAACGATGCACAGGTAGCGTGCGCAAATAATGTCTTTGCGCGAGAAGGGCAACGTTGCTCGATAACGCTCCCAGCCGTTTTGGTTATCGTAGCCAGCTAGCGAGTTCATGATTATGATGGGCGACATTGCGCTGACCGCACAGGCGCCGGCGCTCATGCCGGAATCGCCATCCGACGCGTTGGCAAGGGTCAGCACGACAAAGATGAATAGGCCGACGCCCGTGATGCTCGGGATGAGCGTACGAACGATGGCGAGCTCGGACATAAAGGCGCGTTTCATTTCGAAGCCCCTTTCAGCATGAGGCGAAGATAGTCATCAATGGTTGCCCGATCGCAGGGAATCTCGGGAAAGGCCTCGAGCGTATCGCGACGGTTGGGCACGAGCACGTCCACGCTGTAGGCGTGGTGGACGGCACGGGCGCCTTCGACGCAAGCCATAAACTCGGCGGCCTGCGCTTGGGTGCAGTGGGCGATCCCGGCTCGGTCGGTAATGTCCTCGCGCGGCAGGTCAAACACAATCGAACCGTTATCGATGCAGATGACGCGGTCGGCGGCGCGATCGAGGTCGGATGTAATGTGGCTCGAGAGCAGCACGCTGTGCTGGCCGTCGGCGACAAAAGCAAGCAGCTCATCGAGCAGTTCCTCGCGTGCCATGGGATCGAGGCCCGCGGTGGCTTCGTCCAAAACGAGCAGTTCGGCCTTGTGACTGAGTGCGCAGACAAGTTGCAGCTTCATGCCCATACCGCGGGAGAGGTCCTTGACCTTTGCCTTGGGATCGAGGCCAAATCGGTTGATGAGGCTA
>OCPP01001724.1_pt1 | contig 10946 bp, 10 predicted proteins | sample 1538211 | NCBI WGS metagenome assembly OCPP01 (sample SAMEA2580193, study PRJEB22360) | human gut metagenome | biome: human gut; feature: human-associated habitat; material: faeces | place: Denmark | collected 2008/2010
CGAGCGTGCCGCGTTTCTTATACCTTGCCAAGGGCTACGGGGATTTGATAGCATTTCTTTACTAACTTTCCAGTTAATTACCGTTTGATATCGCCGTCTTCGGCATCCTCTTCTGTGGTAATGGCAAAAGCGATATTGGTGGCATGGTCTGCTACTCTCTCCAGTCCGGATACGATATCGGAGAAGATCATGCCGGCTTCGGGAGAACACTCTCCCTTGGTCAGACGCTCTACATGTTTCTTCTGCAGTTCGCGTTCCTTCTCGTCTACCTGATCCTCCAGAGTAACGATCTCCTGCATATGGGATTCATCGCTCTTGGCGAACATTTCTACAGCATAACGGATGATCTTGTTGACCATTTCCAGCATATCTCCCAGTTCCTTCTGGGCTTCCTTACTGATGGAAACGCCTTCCTCCTTACGCTGTCTGGCAGCATCCGCCACGTTCTCCGCATGATCACCGATACGCTCGATATCGTTCACCACATGGAACAGGGCACCCAGACTGTTCAAGTCCTCGATGGGCAGCGTGGTCTGGTTGATCTTCACCAGATAATCCGTGATGGCATGATTCAGGAAGTTGATATTTTTCTCTACCTCGTAGACCTCCGCAATGTCCTCTTCATCCAACGTGATCAGGGCATTCATGGCACGGTTCAGATTTTCCTCTGCCAGAGAAGCCATACGCTCCAGCTCCTTGATTACTTCTACCACTGCTGTGGCGGGGTTGAACACCACTTTGTCTCCAATATATTTCAGCTGATAGCTCTCTCTGTAACCCACCTTCTGGTCCTCGCCGGGTACGATCAGGTAAGTCATCTTCACCAGCCAGCTGGTGAACGGGAACAGCATGATTACCTGTGCAATCTTGATCAGCGTATGTGCATTTGCTACGAATCGGCCATTGTCCGCAGAGATGGACTTGATCAGTTCCACAATCTGGTCTCCTGCCACAAACAGGGCAATGTAGATGATCACTGTACCGATGATATTGAACAGCAGATGGATCAGTGCTGCTCTCTTCGCATCCTTTTTACCGGTCATGGAAGCTAACATTGCGGTAGCACAGGCACCGATATTACATCCCAGGATAATATACAGTGTAATAGGCAGTGGCAGCAGATCCTGATTGGCCAGCAGCAATACGATACTGACCGTTACGGAAGAGCTCTGGATAATGGCTGTCAGGGCAAATCCCATCAGTGTGGCTAAGAACGGATTCTTCAAAGACATCAGCAGATTTACCACCTGCGGCTCATTCTTCATGTTCGCCATAGCCTGGGACATGGTGCTCAGACCCACGAACAGAATACCGAATCCTACAACCACTTCCGCCACTTTGCGGACTTTTTCCTTTTTCGTGAACATCATCACAACCACGCCTACTAATAGAATCAGCGGTGCTATTTTCGATAAATTAAAAGATACCAGCTGTGAAGTGATGGTGGTACCGATGTTGGCACCCAGAATAACCCCAGCCGCCTGATACAGGTTCATCAGACCAGAGTTTACAAAGCTGACGACCATGACCGTACATGCAGAAGACGACTGGATGATACCGGTAAAAATAATACCGACGATCATACCCATGAAACGGTTCGTGGTAAAGATTTCCAGAATACGACGAAGTCTGGCACCTGCTACCTTCTCAATGGAATCACTCATCAACTCCATTCCGAATAGAAACAGTCCCAGACCTCCTGCCATTGTCAATATTGTTCCAAAGCTCATTTTTAATCCCTCAATCTCTCTTGATTCTCTTCCGAAAAACCAAAACAATAATTTTCAAATTTATTCTTATATAAACAATCCAAAATATATTTTACGAGATAGAATAAAAACTTGCAATGTAAATTTTACTTTTCTTTTACTTTTCTTTACAAAACTTTACGCAATTTCTACCGTGTTTGCGTAAAACAGCTGTTTTTCCTACGCATTTCGACCATCCGCAATATCCCGGTCCAGCTGCTCCTTAAGTTCTTCCAGCGATCCAAATCTGCGTTCCGGGCGCCGAAATCTTTTCAAAGCCACCTCGATCTCCTGCCCGTAGATGTCCTGGTCAAAATCATACAGATAAGATTCCACCCCCATCACTTTTTCAGAAGAAACCGTGGGTTTGGTTCCCACATTGCTGATGGCCTTATAGACCTTTCCATTATGGCGCACCGCCGCATAGTAAACTCCGTTGGGCGGCAGAAGTTTGCCTGCGGGAGGCAGCAGATTCACCGTTGGAAATCCCAGGGTATGTCCGATATGATTGCCATGCTCCACTGCTCCCACCAGCGTATAAGGCATTCCCAGCATCTCTTCGGCCTCTTCCATCCGGCCCTCTTCCACCAGCTTGCGGATGTAAGTGGAACTGACTTCGATGCCGTTCACTTCGATCTTCTCTATGGTCTGGACGCAAAAGCCCAGATGCGGCGCCATTCTCTCCAGAAGTTCGGCATTTCCTGCGCCGTTCTTGCCAAAAGACAGATCCTCGCCTGCCGCCACAAACCGGGTATTCATCTGTTTGGCCAGAATCTCTGTTGCAAAACGCTCTGGCTCTGTGGCTGCAGTCTCCGTCGTAAGAGGAAACTCGATCAGAGTGTCGATTCCCAGACGTTCAAACAGGCGTCTTTTTTCCTCTCTGGTGGTCAGTTCTTTACCGTCAGACAGGCCGAACAGCACTGCCGGTGTAGGGTCAAAGGTGAACACGCACGCCGCCAGCCCATATTTTTTTCGGCCAAGAATCTCTTCCAAAAGTCTCCTGTGGCCCAGATGGACTCCGTCAAATTTACCGATGGCTACTGCTGTATCTTTTTCCAGATAAAAGTCTGTTGTTCCTGCAATGATTTCCAAGTCTATTTCCTGCTTTCTGTATTACTTGGGAAGATCTTCACGGGCTTGTACCATTTCTTCGTTTCATCATACGCATAAATGCCCACGAAGCTGTCATCCTCTCTGTAGATGCGCACCCACTCTCCTGCCGGATGTGTGGTCTGTTCCACAGTCTGTCCCGGATAAAAAGCATTCCCGTTATCGATCAGTTTCCGCCACTTTTTCTCCACATGCAACATGGGAAAATCCGAAAAAATACGGTCTGTGGGAAGCAGTGCTTCCTCCAGCCTCTCCTTGTCCCGAAGTTCCTGCAGCTGTGCAAGTGTCAGGGCATCTACCAGCCGGAATTCCCCGACTCTGGTGCGAACGAGGCTCTGCATGGTGCCGCCGCAGCACAGTTTTTCCCCAATATCGGCACAGAGACTGCGGATATAGGTTCCCTTGGAACATTCCACGCGGAATTTTACCACGGGAAACTTTATTTCCAGAATCTCAATCGCCGGCAGATCCACATGTCTTGCCTGCCGTTCCACTTCTTTGCCCGCTCTGGCCAGCTCATAAAGCTTTTTCCCATTGACCTTCAGTGCAGAATACATGGGTGGGATCTGGTCATAGCCGCCAACAAAACCGGCGATCGCTTCACGTACCTGTGCTTCACTCACCGCCACTTCCCGCTCTTCCAGAACGGTTCCCGTGATATCCTGGGTATCTGTGATCTGTCCCAGCAGAAGTTCTGCCACATATTCCTTGGTCCTGTCCGTCAGCATTTCACATGCTCTGGTAGCATTCCCCAGACATACAGGAAGCACACCGGTAGCCTGTGGATCCAGTGTACCTGTGTGCCCTATCTTTTTCTGCCGGCAGATCCCGCGAAGCTTGGCTACCACATCATGGGAGGTAAAGCCCGCTTCCTTATATACATTGATGATGCCGTCCATTAACCCTGTTCTCCCCGCAGTTGTTTGTCGATGTGCAGTGACAAATTGTTGACACAATCATGGAAGGTTCCCTTCATAGTGCAGCCTGCGGCACGTACATGTCCGCCGCCTCCGAAGAAAGATGCCACCTTCGCCACATCTACTTTCTCATTGGAACGCATGCTGACCTTGTACTCCAGTACGTTGGTCTCATACATGAAAATCGCACAGTCCACGCCCTTGATATTGCGCAACTGGTTCACAATGCCGTCCAGATCTCCCGGTACCGCATTGTAGAATTCCATGGTCTTGCGGTCCACCATGCTCACGATGCAGCGTCCGTCCATGAAACGAATGCTCTCCATCAGAGCTCTGCCCATGATCTGGGTCTGCAGATAGGTCTTCTGATAAAAGCTTTCCTCGATCAGCTTCGGGAAATTGAATCCGAAGGAGATCAGAAACGCTGCTGCCTGCAGCGTCTCTGATGTCGTATTGGAATACTGGAATACACCGGTATCATGGATGATGCCGGTATACAGCGCTTCCGCAATATCCTTGTCAATAAGTTCCGCATCCATAATGTGATACAGCACCTCACAGGCACTTCCCACTTCCGGACGGACCAGATTCACATCACCGCAACCGGAATTGCTGATGTGATGATCAATGTTGATCTTCTTTTTCGCATTCTGGAAATACGTCTCCGCATCTCCCAGACGATCCCCACTGCAATCCAGCGCAAAATACACATCAAAAGGCTCCTGCACGGGACATTCGGTCTGAATCTCATCGTATCCTTTCAGATAGGAAAACTCTTCGGACGGCTTCTGCAGATATACGGTAACTTCCGCTTCGGGAAGGAGTTTACGCAGATACATCTGTAAGGAAAGACATACACCCACACAGTCTCCATCCGGACGAATATGTCCGCTGATGCCGATCTTTTTCGCACCCAGACATTCTTCACGCAAATCCATTACTCGTCACCTTCCTCTGTTTCTTCCGTATCTTCCACCACTTCATTTTCCGGCTTCTGTGCCTGTTCATCCGCTGCAATGACCTCATCGATCTTGTGGGACATATTGACACCGTATTCAATGGACTGATCCATCACAAAAGTGATATCCGGAGTATTACGCAGATTGATGGTACGAGCCAGTTCTCTGCGGATAAAGCCTTCGGCGCTCTTCAGTCCCTGCAGGGTAGACTTTCTGACTTCCTCGTCTCCCAGCACGCTGATCCATGCCTTACAGCTCTTCAGATCCGGTGCCACTTCCACAGCGACCACACTGGTCCAGGGACTGATCCGGGGGTCCTTGAGACCGCCCCGGATGATCTCTGCCAGAACGCGCTGTACTTCCCCGTTCACACGGGTATTTTTCACACTATTCTTTCTCATTCTTATTCCTTCTTAATTCTTTCCTGCGGGTATCGTAGACGTCTTGGCGAGCATCCGCGAACAGAATGCGTTTCGCGTAACCCCGTTGAAAAACGTCGGCACTTGAATCTTGCAAGCAAAGCGCAGGAAGATTCTTAGTGTCCGCTACGTTTTTTTCAGAGTGCGAGCGTGGGTAAGCGGAATGCATCTGCGAACGGATGCGTTCTAGTAACCTACCGTGGTACTTCCACCATGATATATGCTTCTACGATATCCAGCTCCTGCATCTTGTCAAAGCCTTCGAATACGAGACCACACTCATATCCGGCCTTAACCTCCTTCACATCATCCTTGAATCTCTTCAAGGAAGCCAGGTTGCCTTCGAAGATCTGCTCGCCCTCACGGGTGATACGAACCTTACAGCCTCTCTGGAACACACCGTCCAGAACATAGGAACCTGCGATGTTACCGATAGCGGATGCCTTGAAGATCTGACGAACCTCTGCATGACCGATAACCTTCTCCTCGTATACGGGATCCAGCATACCCTTCATGGCAGCTTCCACATCTTCGATAGCCTGGTAGATGACCTTGTACAGACGTACATCCACGCCCTCTCTCTCTGCGGTTGCCTTGGCAGTCGCATCGGGACGAACGTTGAATCCGATGATGATCGCGTTGGACGCACTTGCCAAAGATACGTCGGACTCATTGATGGCACCTACGCCGCCGTGGATACATTTAACTACTACTTCTTCGTTGGACAGCTTCATCAGGGACTGTTTTACAGCCTCGACACTACCCTGTACGTCAGCCTTGACGATCAGGTTCAGTTCCTTCAGATTACCCTCCTGGATCTGGCTGAACAGATCATCCAGGGACATTCTGCCCTTGGTCTCTTCCAGCATCTTTTCCTTGTTCTGTGCCAGATAGGTCTCCGCATAGGATTTTGCTGTCTTATCATTATCATGTGCCAGGAATACTTCACCTGCACTGGGAACATCGGACAGGCCCAGGATTTCTACAGGGGTAGACGGTCCTGCTTCTTTTACTCTGCGTCCCTTATCATCGATCATGGCTCTTACCTTACCGTGTGCCACGCCTGCGGAAATGAAATCTCCCACATGCAGGGTACCTTTCTGTACCAGTACGGTAGCCACGGGACCGCGTCCCTTATCCAGCTCTGCCTCGATGACCAGACCTCTTGCTTTTCTCTTGGGGTTGGCCTTGAGTTCCATGATATCTGCGGTCAGCAGGATCATGTCAAGCAGCTGGTCGATACCTTCTCCGCTCTTCGCAGATACCGGTGCAAATACGGTACTTCCGCCCCAATCCTCGGGGATCAGCTCGTACTCTGCCAGCTCCTGTTTTACACGGTCAATGTTGGCTGAGGGCTTATCGATCTTGTTCACTGCTACGATGATCTCCACACCTGCTGCCTTTGCATGGTTGATCGCCTCTACGGTCTGGGGCATTACGCCGTCGTCCGCTGCTACTACCAGGATAGCAATATCGGTCGCATTGGCACCACGCATACGCATGGCGGTAAATGCTTCGTGTCCGGGAGTATCTAAGAAGGTGATCTTACGGTCTCCCACATTTACAGTATAAGCACCGATGTGCTGGGTGATACCACCTGCCTCACGATCGGTTACGTTGGTCTTACGGATAGCGTCTAACAGGGAAGTCTTACCATGGTCAACGTGACCCATAACACAGATTACGGGAGGTCTCTCCACCAGATCTGCCTCGTCCTCTTCATCTTCCTTCAACAGTTCTTCGATGACATCTACCTTGACCTCTTTTTCACAGAGAATGTCATATTCCATGGCAATGTTCTCTGCATCTTCATAGGAGATCTCCTGGTTCACGGTTACAATCTTACCTTCCAGGAACAGCTTCTTGATGATGGCTGCGGGCTGTAACTTCATCTTCTCAGCCAGTTCTTTGATGGTAATGGATTCCGGCAGCACGATCACCTTGATCTGCTCTTCCTGTACCTCTTCCTTCTTCTTTTCCGGCTTGATGAAACGTCCGGGCTTGTTCTTCAGCGCGTCCTCGTCCTCGTAGATATGGTCCTTCTTGGAACGCTTGTTGTCCTTCTCCTGGCTGAAACGTCTCTTTTCATCTTCGCGCTTCTTCTCAAGATCCTTGCCTGCAGGTTCCGGAGCGAAGCCCTTATTCTGTCTGTTATCTCCGAATCGATTACCCGATCCGCCATTGCCTCTTTGGTCGCGGCCGTTATTGCCGTAACCGCGCTCACCGTTGCCGTTACCGCGGCGATCACCCTGACCGCCTTCCATACCCGGACGACCCTGTCTGTTAAATCCGCCTCCCTGAGGTCTGCCATTGCCCATACCTCCTCTGTTACCATTCTGTCCGCCCTGACGGTTACCCTGTCCGTAGCCACCCTGACGATTGTCACGATTGCCGTCTCTGTTGTCACGGTTGTAACCGCCCTGGCCACGCTCGTTCTGTCCACGGTTGTCACGATTATTCTGACCGTAACCGCCCTGACGGTTATCGCGGTTGTCACGGTTACCGTTCTGAGGTCTGTCTGCCGGTCTGGTCTGTGCCACATTCTGTGCAGGCTGTGCTGCCTGAGGTGCCTGTGCGGCTGCAGTATTCTGTACTGCCTGCTCCTTTACCGGTGCCTGTGTCTGAGGCTTTTTCGCAGGCTGCTGTCCACGGTTGCCGGGTACCATTGCCACGCTGGGAGTGGGAGACGGAGGGGTCAGCGGCTTGATGGGACGTACGGGAGCCTGTGCCTGAACACGGTTGCCGTAGGAATTATTCTGGTAACCATTGTTCTGGTATCTGCCGCCCTGATTCGGACGCTGTCCGCCTGCATTTCTCTGTCCCTGTCCACTCTGACCACCCTGACGCTGTCCGGGCATCTTGGAATTCTGAGGGTTGCTAACGAAAATAATCTTTTTCTTCTTTTTCGTCTCCTCAGTAGATTTGGTCTCCTCGGAAACTTTCGTTTCCTGAGCCTTTGCTTCCCCTGCGGGTGCCTGAGCCTTTTCCTCAGCAGGCTTTGCGTTTTCGGTATTTACCGGAGCTTTCTGTGCTGCGGGTGCAGCTGCTTTTTTCTTTCCGAGGCTGTTGCGTACCAGTGCTGCCGCATCCTCTTCCAGCGAGCTCTGTGCTGCTTTTGCCTCAATTCCTTTTTCCTGTAAAAAACTTAATATATCCTTACTCTGTAGTTCCAATTCTTTTGCGAGTTCATGTACTTTGATTTTCGCCATGCTTTCCTCCATTCTGCCTAACCGGGCAAATTCGCTTCCAATTGCTTGATGAGTGCATCTGCCAGTCCCGCATCACACACACCTACCGAAGATCTCAGATCCCGGCCGATGGCCCAGCCGAGTTCTTCCTTCGTGCCATATTCATATACCGGGACTTCATAATAGGAACATTTGTCGTGAAACAACTTTTTCGTATTGGCCGATGCATCCTCTGCAACGATCACCAACATGGCAGAACCTTTTTTCACAGCGTCCTCCGTCTGGAATTCACCGCTTACCAGGTTACGCCCCCTCATCGCAAGTCCCAAAAGGGAATAAATCTTATTCTGTTTCAAGCTGATCAAACTCCTTTTCCAGTGTATCATATACCTCAGGAGAAATACTCATCTTGAAAGAACGTTCTAATCCTTTATTCTTCCGGGCTTTCTGCAGACATTCCTTCTGTCTGCATATATATGCACCACGTCCGTTTTTTTTGCCGGTTGCATCCAGACATATCTCATCTTCCGGCGTTTTCAGGACACGCAGCATTTCTTTTTTGCCTTTCATTTCTCCGCAGCCTACGCACTGCCTCAGTGGAATCTTTTTTGCCATTGATTATTCCTGCTCTCCATCAAAATCGTCTACGGTATCATCTTCATAATCATCCACATAGTCCTCATAACGGAAGCCGGGAGCATCCTTGGCCTGAGTCTCGGACTTGATGTCGATCTTGTAGCCGGTCAGTCTTGCGTTCTGACCTTCCTTACCGATAGCCAGAGACAACTGATAATCGGGTACGACTACCTTTGCGGTCTTCTCATCGGGATCTGCAAATACTGCTACGATCTTGGCAGGAGAAAGTGCATTCTGAATCAGGTTACCGGGGTTCTCATCCCAGTTCACGATATCGATCTTCTCACCGCGCAGCTCTTCCACGATAGCATTGACGCGGGCACCATTCATACCTACACAGGCGCCGACAGCATCTACATTGGGGTTATTGCTCCATACAGCGATCTTGGTACGGCTTCCTGCCTCTCTGGCAATGCTCTTGATCTCTACGGTACCGTCCTTGATCTCGGTAACTTCGGACTCGAACAGTCTCTTTACCAGTTCCGGATGGGTACGGCTGACATTGATGCGGGGTCCCTTCGGGGTGTTCTTTACTTCCACAATGTAAACCTTGATACGCTCGGTGGGCTTGAATACTTCGCCCTTTACCTGCTCGTTCTCGGTCAGCATGGCATCTGCCTTACCCAGATTGATGCTGATGTTCTTGCCTACATAACGCTGTACTACGCCGGTCACAACATCCTTTTCCTTCTCGTAGTACTGGTTGTAGATCACGCTTCTCTCTTCCTCACGGATCTTCTGTAAGATCACGTTCTTGGCATTCTGGGTAGCGATACGGCCGAACTCCTTGGACTTGATCTCCACATGGATCATGTCGCCCACCTGTGCTCTCTTGGAGATCTCCTGTGCATCCTCCAGAGCAATCTGCAGGCAGTCATCCTCCACATCATCCTTCGTGGGAACGACTTCCTTCTCAGCATATACCAGAAAATCGCAGGTCTCTCTATTAATCTCCACATGGACATTGTCAGCCTTTCCAAAATGGTTCTTGCAGGCTGTCATCAGGGAGTTCTCGATGGCTTCAAACAAGGTCTCCTTGCTGATCTCCTTCTCCTTCTCCAGAACGTCCAGTGCCTCCATTAATTCCTTATTCATCATTTCCTCCATTCCGGCTTTCGCCTTTTCTTAGTGTATGGTTTCTTCTTATTCTACAAGCTATCACTATTCCTTCGCCCTTTGGCTCTGAATAGTATCAAAAATCTAATGCAAGACGGATCAGGGCAATGTCTGCTCTGGCAAAAGTTCTCGGGCTGCCGTCTTCCGTGATCGTAATGTTATCTGCATTGAAGCTCTCCAGAATGCCAGAAAACTCTTTGCATTTGTCAATGGGCTTGAACAGCTTGATCTCTACTTCTTCACCGATGCTCTTCTGCAAATGCTTATCCTTTTTCAGCGTTCTACCCAGTCCCGGGCTGCTGACTTCCAGAATATAAGCATCCGGAATGAAATCAGCCTTGTCCAGAGCTTCGGATAATGCTCTGCTGACATTCTCGCAATCCAGAATGTTCACACCTTCCGGCTTGTCGATGTAAGCTCTCAGATAGTAGTCACTGCCTTCTTTTACATACTCCACATCGTAGATCTCCACCTGACTTACTTCTGCGATGGGCGTCAGCAGTTCTTCGGTTCTGTTTTCGTAGTCCTCTCGTTTGGACATGTAGGCCCTCCTTTACTGATATGAGCTGTCGTTACAACAACAAGAAAGAGTGGCGCGCGTCCACTCTTACTCTAGTAATCATCTTTAAACTATACACAGTATAGACCCTGTGTGAAAAAATGTCAATAGGGTCTTGCAAACATTCGGATTCAGCCGCAGGCGCATGCAAGCATGCCCATACATTGTAATACCCACGAATTGCTCCGCTGCCGTGCAGCTTTCGCAATTCTGCAAACATTCGGATTCCGCTGATTTGCTTCGCAAATCGCTTCTTCCTCATGTTTGGGCGGTTCCCTGATTCAGCCGCAGGCG
>OCPP01001743.1_pt1 | contig 10850 bp, 6 predicted proteins | sample 1538211 | NCBI WGS metagenome assembly OCPP01 (sample SAMEA2580193, study PRJEB22360) | human gut metagenome | biome: human gut; feature: human-associated habitat; material: faeces | place: Denmark | collected 2008/2010
GATATGATGGAACCCCCCCGCCGCCGCCCCCTGCCACAACCACACCGCTGACCGTTCCCACCACTGCAGATACCGTCTTTTTAGAGACTCCGCCCAAAAGCCACAGGGTCAGCAATGTCGAGAGAATGACAACAACAATGGTAATACCGATCGGTGAAATACCCCGGTACATCAGCGGAAACATCAGATAAACAATACACACACCGGTAAATGCCAGACTTGCAATGGCTTTGACTCCTTTTTTCCCACCTATAATACATATCACCAGACAGAAAAAAAGTACAAACAGATAAATTGCCATAGTACGATCTTTGCTGTATACCGTAACGACAGCATTATCATCTGTGGAACTGACAATGACAATTACGCGCGAACCAACTTCACAGTTCTCCATGCCAAACAAGGAACCGCTTGGATTGACGGCATCAAACTCTTCCCCTGCATATGCTCCGGATTTGACCTGTACGCGCACCTCCTGTGTCCCGTATCGGTTTCCATCTTCTGCCAGATTATCTTTCGTGATCTTTGTCACGACTGCTTTCTCATAGCTTTGCCCTTCCGTGGAAATCAGGGATACTTTTTCGAACTGGTTTCCTTTGACTAATAACAGTAGGAACCCCACCAGACAAAGGGTTCCCACTAAAACTTTTTTCCAGTTTTTCTTCATTATTATTTAACTGCTTTCTTTACTGCTTTCTTTGTAACAGTAATCGTAATTGTTTTGCCTGCTGCCTGATACTGGCTGGTTGCTGCTGCCTTCACCGTAATTGTAACCTTTCCGGCCTTTTTTACGGTAACTTTTCCGTTCTTATCAATAGTTGCAATCTTTTTGTCGGAAGAGGTATAGGTAAGCGGTGTTTTTGCTTTTGCATTTAAGGAAAAGGCTTTGTCTCCTACGGTTTTTTTGTAAGAGTTCTTCGCCTGAATGGTCTGCTTTACCGCATCTTTTACGATCGTATATGTAGTAGATCCCTGTAACTGTTTTCTGGTCGTTGCATCATAAGTTGTTACAGAAAACTTTTTGTCCGTTACTTTTACGACGGAATAGGTTGGTGTCCAGGTCTGGCTTCTCTCAGAAATGAAGTCCTGTTTGGAAGCAATCAGGTTATAGAATTTTGAACCTGTTGCAGAGTTTGCCTCTAAATATACGGTTCCTTCCGGATTGGTAACGGTTCCGCCAACGGTCTTGTTTACGATTTCATAGCAGTTATTCTGTGCCTGATAATCACTGTCTTTTTCAGCTTCCTCTACAGATTTGTATCCATAAGTGCTGTAAGAAGTATGATCCTTTCCATCCCCCTCAAGCTGGAAGGTTCTGGAATAGGTATGATCATGTCCCTGCATCACCACATCAATCTTATACTTATCCATCAGTGGAGTAAGCTGTGTACGAAGCACCATACCATCGGAATCGGAATGGTCGTAACCACTGCCGTAAATATCCTGATGGAATACCACAATACGCCATTTGGCATCTTTATTCTCATTGATTGCTTTTTTCATAACATTCTCATGCGTTGCACAGTTATAGTTGTTTGTATCAAGAACAATGAACAGGACATTTCCATAACGATAATAGTAATCGGTTCCTGCCTTTGTCTTTCCCTGTACATAATTGGTATCGGTATCGGAAAAAGCATTTGGATTATTAAAATGCAGGCTGTACTGATTCGAAACACTGTCGTGGTTACCAATGGTCGTTGCTACCGGAAGGGAAGTCAGTGCCTCTGCCCCAAGATATCCTGCATATTCCCGCTCGTTGCTTCCGTAGTTCACCTGATCTCCTGCGGACACAAGAAAACTTACATCGGAATGATCCTCGAGTGCTTCATTTAATACGTTGTTCCAGTTATAGCTGTCATTTCTTGCTGCAAGATTTTTTTCCGGTGCAGAAGTTACAACATTTCCTGCATTTTCCATCTTTTCACTCTCACTGCTGGTCTGACCTTTCGAAGCACCGATCTGCGGATCCCCGACATACAGGAAAGAAAATTCATCAAACTCCTGTGTGGTATAGTTTTGTGTATCCTGCCACTTTCCATCCTGAAATACCTGATAATAATAGCTGGTATTTTCTTTGAGCCCGCTTACGGTTACTTTATTGGAAAAATATTTTGTGGTATCTATGGTCACAGCTTCGGTCTGCGCTCCGGTGAACTCTGTCGCACCATCCATATTCTGTCTGGTAGAGATTCTCACCTTTGGAGTCTCAGCCGTTTTGCTGTACCATGCATAATTTAATTTTGTCTCATCCGCACCCGGAGTCAGCGATACATGTTCATACTCACTGCTATAAGCAGCCCAGTTCTTTTTCCAGTTGCTCCAGTCTGTAGATTCCCGGGAAGCATCATTCCAGTGTTCCGTTGCTGCTGCAATCTTTGTCGGGATACCAGTGGCAAACATTCCTGCCAATACAGCGGTGGAGAGAACTCCTGCTGTAAGTTTCATCACATTTTTTCTCATAATTCTTTTGTTCTCCTTGTGAAATCTGTAAGATTTATTACAGGATTTATAATAAACGGGTTATGTAAGATGCACTATCCGTTTTCTGTAATCCTTTTGTAAAAACAAAAAGAGTGGATGCTTTGGGACATCCACTCCACATGCCGGCTATGCCATGCCGTTTACGGTTTTATATTTATAGAGCATCTCCGCGTGGTTTTGTTCTTCCACCTGGATATCTGCCAGAAGTTTGCGCACATCGGAATCCCCGAATGCAAACACATCGGTATTATACGTTCCGGACACCATTTTTTCAGAACCAATGCTGTCTGTGGCAAGGAAATTATCGTTTTTCTTATCTTCCGGATTGGTCATGGAATCATAGGTTGCCTTTGGCTCATACATCTTTCCATCCCTGTCATTGACGTTACAGGATGGGACGCTGCCTTTCATGACCTGTTCCAGAGACTCCACATGCTTCTGCTCCTTTTTTTCCAGATCGGCAAACAAATCCCGAAGTACCGGGTCTTTTGCTTCCTGTCCGTAACGTTTGTACTTCTCCACGCAGGACAGCTCCTGTGTGTGCAGATCCTCAATTGTAGCCATCTCTTTTTCTGTTAAAACCATGGTTTATACCTCTTTCTTTCCATAAGATAATCTTGTTGATTGCAGAACATGAACACTCCGCAACCTTCTCCTCTAGTATCTGTAAAAAAATACAACACATACCTGGTAAAATTTCGTCAAAAAGGGTTGAAACTTCTCACAACAGATTGTATAATTTCGTTTGTATTTTATACAATGTTTACAAAAAGGTGGATTATTTTATGGAAGAACGAGAAAAATTAAAATCCCGTCTGGGATTCATTCTCCTGTCAGCCGGATGTGCGATCGGAATCGGAAACGTATGGAAATTTCCATACACTGCCGGACAGGGCGGAGGCGGTGCCTTTGTGCTGTTTTATCTGTTGTTTCTGATTATTCTCGGACTCCCGATCATGACGATGGAATTTGCGGTTGGGCGTGCCAGCCAGAAAAGTCCGGTCAAAGCCTACCAGGCACTGGAAAAACCCGGACAGAAATGGCATATCCACGGGATTATCACATTGATCGGCTGCTATCTTCTTATGATGTTTTATACAACGGTCACCGGCTGGATGCTTCATTATTTTTATATGACGGTCACCGGACAGTTTCAGGGACTGGATGCCGACGGTGTATCCGGACAGTTTACCACAATGCTGAGCAAACCTCTGACCATGGGCTTCTGGATGGTGGTAGTTGTTTGCGCCGGCGTATTTGTCTGCTCCCGTGGACTGCAGAACGGTCTGGAAAAAGTAACAAAGGTCATGATGACTTCTTTGCTTATCATCATGATCATTCTGGCGGTCAACAGCTTTTTTATGGATGGGGCAAAAGAAGGCCTTGCCTTTTATCTGATCCCGGACTTTGAACGGATGAAACAGATCGGTATTGCAAAAACCATTACGGGTGCCATGAACCAGGCATTTTTCACGTTAAGCCTTGGAATCGGCGCGATGGCAATTTTGGGAAGTTATATCGGAAAGGAACGCTCTCTGCTTGGTGAATCGGTAAATATTGCCATTCTGGACACGTTTGTTGCTATCACCTCCGGACTTATCATTTTTCCGGCATGCTTTACGTTCCATGTTGACCAGACTTCCGGACCAAGCCTGATTTTTATCACCCTGCCGAATATTTTTAACCATATTCCGCTTGGCAGACTCTGGGGAAGCCTGTTCTTTTTGTTTATGTTTTTTGCAGCGTTTTCCACAATCCTGGCAGTATTTGAGAACATCATCTCCTGCGGTATGGAACTGACCGGATGCAGCCGCCAGAAATCCTGTGCCGTTAATCTGGTACTGATCATTGTACTCTCCCTGCCATGTGTACTCGGATACAATGTATGGAACTGGAAAGGTTTTTCAATCTTTGGCGGGTCTGTGCTTGACCTGGAAGATTTTCTGGTAAGCAACCTGTTCCTGCCTCTCGGTTCCCTGGTATATCTGCTGTTTTGCACAAGCCGCTACGGCTGGGGCTGGAAAAACTACACAACCGAAGCCAATACCGGAAAAGGATTAAAAATTAAAAACTGGATGCGCGGCTACATTACCTATATTCTGCCGCTGATTGTGCTTTTTATCTTTGGATTTGGCATTTATGATAAATTTTTTACAAACTAAGGAGGATTTCTTATGTATCACGCAAATGAATCACGTTACGAAACCATGAAATACCACCGCTGCGGTGACAGCGGACTGATGCTGCCGGAAGTATCTTTGGGCTTCTGGCACAATTTCGGAGATACCGGTGTGTATGAAAATATGAGACAGATGTGCTTTACGGCATTTGACCACGGGATCACACATTTTGATCTGGCAAACAACTATGGACCGCAGCCGGGCAGTGCGGAGGAAAATCTTGGGAAGATCCTTCGGGAAGAGCTTTCTTCCTACCGCGATGAACTGATCATCAGTTCCAAAGCCGGTTTTGACATGTGGCCGGGACCTTATGGAAACTGGGGCAGCCGCAAGTACCTGATTGCCAGCCTTGACCAGAGCTTAAAACGGCTCGGTCTGGACTATGTGGATATTTTCTATCACCACCGCATGGATCCGGATACGCCGCTGGAAGAAACCATGGGTGCACTCGACCAGATCGTGCGAAGCGGAAAAGCACTGTATGTCGGTCTGTCCAACTACGATGGGGAAACGATGAAACGCGCGGCTGCCATCTTAGAAGATCTGCACTGCCCGTTTATTATCAACCAGAATTCCTACAATATCTTTAACCGTACCATTGAAGAAAACGGTTTAAAACAGGCCGCAGCAGATGGGAAGAAAGGAATTATTTCTTTCAGCCCGCTCGCGCAGGGTATGCTGACCGACCGCTATCTAAACGGTATTCCAAAAGACAGCCGTGTCAACACGGACGGACGTTTCCTGCATGCCGACCAGTTCGATGAAAAGCGGCTGAACAGTATCCGGAGCCTGAATGAGATTGCGGCTGCCCGTGGTGAAAGTCTCGCACAGATGGCGCTCAAATGGGTCATCCGTGACGGTGTGGTCACTTCTGTTCTGATCGGAGCTTCCCGCCCGGCACAGATTCTTGAAAATCTGAAAGTGTTAAACTCTGCTCCGTTTACGGAGGAGGAACTGGAAAAAATTGATCAGTGTGCACTTTCTCTCTAGGTAAAACAAAAACCCCGGATATTTATTTCCGGGGTTTTGTCTTTTCCTGCATCTGCTATTTGACTTTGACTTTTAATTTTAAAACTTTGGTCTTTCCATTGTTTAAGGTTACTGTCACGCGAATGGACGCAGTTCCTTTTTTGTTCGATTTTATGGTACCCTTCTTGTTTACAGATGCAATTTTTTTGTTATTGCTCTGATAAGAAATGCTTTTTACATTGTCCATATTTAAGGTGGCTGCCAGAGAAACCTTCTTTTGTTTTCCCTTCTTCACCTGAACGGTTTTATTCTTCAATGTAACCGTTTTTAATATTTTCGTTGTGACCTGATCCATATCTTTCTGATCCATAAGGACGTAATTCTTATTGGAATCTGCTGAAAAATTCACATTTCCGGCTTTTGTAACCGTATAACTCTTGTCGTTTACAAGGACATAGGCACCTGTCTTTTGATCTTTTGCACACACATACAGCTTATTTCCGGTCTGTATGTCTGCTGTATTTACGGTCAGTGTATAGCTTACGTTGCCAGCCGGATCGGTGACCCGGATCGTCACATCTGTGTGTTTTCCATTGTTTTCTTCCATGGTTTGTTTTATCAGATCAGCGGTCACCGTTGTTTTGATGGCTTTATTTTTCCGGGTTCCGGTAACGGTCACGGTTGGTGTATTTTGTCCGGCCGTGTTTCCATCGGACGGTGTTTCTATACCAGCTGCATTTCCGTCAGACGGTGTTCCCCCTCCGGTTGTGTCACCACCCGAAGTATTTCCGCCACCGGAACTTCCTCCGGAAGATGAGCCACCTCCGGTCGTTCCACTTCCTCCGGAAGATGAGCCGCCTCCGGTTGTTCCACTTCCTCCGGAAGATGAGCCGCCTTCGGTTGTTCCACCGCCTCCGGAAGATGAGCCGCCTCCGGTGGAACTGTCCTCTTTGATTGTAACGGTCGCGGCTTCACTTGTCACTGTTTCGTAATAAGTCTGTCCATCCTTATCATCCGGCTCATATACTGCCTTAAACTGATAAGAACCGCCACGTTTTAAGCCTGATACAACCGTATCGGCTTCCCCATATACGAGTTTTTCCTGTGCCTTTATTATGGTTCCGTCCTGATAAAAAGAAATCGAACCAAGCGGAATACTGCCATTTCGGACTCCATCTACCTGTGCATACAGATGTACGGAATTACCGTTTTCTGTCTCTGCCGTAAGACGAATCGATGGTTTCGCCGCTGTAATGGTAAAGGTTCCGACTTTTTCCTCTATCACATCGTACTGGTTTCCAGTTACTTTAAACCACACCTCATAGCTGCCCGGCTGCACCGGAACAACATTTTTCCCATCCTGCCGATAGAAAACTTCAGGCTTTACCTGCGAATCTACCGTCTTTCCGTTGTCCTTTCGGACTACATTTACCGTGGAAACAAAACAGCTCTGTTTCAGCCCTGTGTATGCAGCTGTCTGCTGGATGGTATCATACTGCATCTTTACGGCAATTGGATTTACCGTCACGGTTTCGTTTGCCTGGGAAGGAAGTGCCCTGTAGTTTTCATTGGCTGCTCCTGCATAAGAAACTGTAATTGCATTTTCTCCCATATGAAATCCGTTTGCCTCTGAAACCGGAATCTTTATGGCTGCCACTCCGTTTTGAAGCGTGATGCCGGATACTTCATAAGGGGTCTGGTTAATGTATACCGAAAAACCAGCAGACGGCACGTTCTGTCCCTGTAAGCTGCTATCTGTATAGACCGTCTGCACGGTAAGATTCAGTTCATCCTGCATGGACACGGCCGATGGTAATCCATTTATCGTAGTGGTTGTTTCCTTTGAAGTAACCGTCGAACCGGATGTATCCGGATCTTTGTTTACAATCAGAATTACGTTCTGTTCGATCTGTTCATCTGCTGAAAATGGACGGATTGTGATATAGTAGGTTCCTTCTTTTACCGTAGAACTCTCAGCCGTGCGATAGCACATGGGTGTGATCGTATCATCTGTAATTTCCTCATATGATACCCCCGTCATAAACATTAAATTTAACTCTGGAATACAAATAAAACTATTCTCGTCCTCTGTAACTGTTTTTGAAAAATAAGCAGTTCCATTAAATGTTACTTCATATTCCATCGGAACAACCCCTAGATCCCGATCATACTCATCCGTTTGCTCCAGCCAGGCTACCTCTGCCAGATATGGTTTTGGATTCTTATTTTCATACTCACCGACTTTTGAAATCTCCGAAACCGTTGTGGTAATTACCGGATTTTTTATGGTCATATTTTTTACCGCAACCGGTCCATCCCCTGACAACTCACTGGTTTTCCAGATTTCTCCATTTCCAGACGATGTCCGTTCCAGTGTCATTCCCGCCTGTCCGTCTGTCGGTGTAAAAGAAACCGCCGTATCCGCAGCCCTTCCAAGTTCCAGATAGGTGTGACCATACTCCGCAATTCCGGATTTTCCATTTCTTCCATTCAGGGTTTCAAATGTAAGTGCACCCGTAATGGTATCTGTAACTTTCAGCTTCTGTTCTTTTCCTAAGATCAGTCGGTTTCCTGCTGAATCCGCACTCACAATCGAATGTACCTGTGGAGTTTCCATCTGGGAAAGATCAATCGCACTTGCCCCTTCCAGCCTGACCGTACAGCTGTCCAACGCTGCCGGTGCAAATGTTCCACCGCCCTTTACTGTGAGTTTTCCTACTTTGCTTATACCTGGAATTCCGGTATAGGACTGGTCGGTATCTATGGTCAGAAATGTCTTCCCTGCGTGATTTTCAGATACTCCGTACACCTGTTTCGTGTCGGAACCGGTAAGTGAAATTTCCACATCGCCGGAAACCGTATATTGTCCATCCGCTGCCGGTGGATCCGGCTCCTGCGTGGAAAACCAGTCATCCTGATTTACATATGGTTCAATGGCACCGGATGCATAGATTTCCCCATTTTGCGTACCGGAAACGTGCGCAAGCACGATCTGTGTCTTACCGTCATATGTTCCGTTCATGGAACCGGCATAAATATTCCCCAGATTGGTACCACCACCCGTAATCAGAATCTGTGCCTCTGATCCCGGATGATTCCCCATATTCTTTCCATTCTCATAAAGGGATCCGCCAAAGATATCTACATAGCGGAATCCGCTGTCGCACATAACATTCTCAAGAACAAGTTTATGCCCATTTGCAAAAATTGCATCGTGCAGACGATTGGAAAACCGCAGCGTAATGTTTTTAAATGTCACATCCGTATTCAGGATAAATCCCCCCTTACGGTTGGAAAAAGTATTTCCATTTCCATTGACGGTCACGCTTTTATCAAAAATAAACGGTTCCGCAGCCTCGGCATTTAAAAAAGCACCACTTCCCAAAATTGAGATTTCATCCCCATTGCCGGCAGCCGCATAGGCATCCTCAAATAAATTGTAGGGATTTCCATAGCTTCCATCTCCAGAATGGGTAGAATTTCCATCTTTAAATTCCGTATAGATCGTTCTTGCCGCTGTCTGCACAGCCTCCTGCGCCTTTACCGGCACGACAGGCTGCACGGTAATACACATGGTGAGCACGATAAAAAATGCCCATAGACGTTTTGCTACATTGTCTGGTTTCATCTGATTGTTCTTTTTCATCCATTTCTCCTGATAATAAGAACAGGGGGATGAGTCAAAAACTCATTCCCCTGTCACTTCATTGATAGTCTCTACCATCATCCTAACATGGTTTCCTATCATCGTCAACAAATTTATGACCTGTTTTTATACCTATATCATCTGCTGATTTTATATTTTATTATTTCTATCTGTTCTATCTGTGTGATATCAATCTTCTGATTGAAAATATAACGAGCCCCACAATATTTCATTTCACTTGCAGATGCATAGCCATCTCCAAGCTCTTCAAGATCTGTACCATCCATGAAAGGATGTTTCTTTTTTTCAGTTCCTTTTCTGTCATCGGTAAGAGGTAACTCTCCTATGGAATATTGCTTTCCGTCTTTTGTTGTTGCAACTACATGATAAAAACACCCTTTTTCTCTCCAGTCATTGACGGGACAAATACTAACCGTATAAGGTGTAATTTCAACAGGGATTGTTTTTTTTGTTTTCTTAACATCCGCTTTTAACATCTTCTCCTTCATTGGAACAACTTTTCCCTTAACCAAAACATTTTTTAATGGCGTATTTGAATTATCCGGTGATTGAAATCCCTTATATACTTTCGGATTTTTCCACGCAGTATCATCGGAATAAAAGCCGCACACATTGATCTGAATACCATCACCTGTATCTATTACGTCCACCTTACTGGTAGTATCTAACCCACCTAACCAATAATTTGTTCCTTCCAAAGATTTTACGTTCGGAAGGAACACCTTTGCACGCATAACCTTCGTATTTGAAGCAACCTGAATTGATGATATGATTATCTTTTGTTCTTTTCTGCCATCATCTTCTCTACTGTTTGATTTTGCATCAGAATTTTTTCCACACGCACACAGACAATATAGCATTGTAAAAATTAATAAGTACAGACTGATTCTCTTCATTCATAATCCTCCAAATACATCCTGTATTTTACCATCCTACTTTCGCATATATAACACTGTCCTTATGTGCAGTTAAACCAACAAAAAACTCCAATGTCTTCCCCTTATATTTTTCAGCAGGTGTAACTGGTATTATTTGTGTTACGTCAAAATTTCCTCCATTAACTCGCAATTGTACTTCATTTCCTCCTGTTTTATACTCAAAATTTCTTGCTTTTACAGTTATAGCACATGCAGTTCCTATAATAGGTGTACCAGAAACAACTGCTCCCATATTTAATTTACCTCCTTCATAATCAATGGAAAGATAGGCCGTATTTTCAGTTGGACCACATTCCCATTTTAAAAAAGCTGATTGAGGGTACTTTCCCATAATAACTTCCTCCTTTTTATTACTTCAAAATTTCATTGTTACAATTCCAGAAATTTTAACCTTATCTTTATTTGTATTTTCTATAAACATACCCTGTATAAATTCTTCATCCAATGTTTCAAATAACTGCTTCCCCCTCTATTTTCCTCAATATATTAGTTTGTATCATTTAAAAGAATTTTATTCTTATTTTCTTTTTCTTTAAAACACTAAGAATTAAAATACCTCCTATCAATACAATTCCAATGCCAGCCACATATTTCATCGAACTTCTGCTCTGT
>OCPP01001765.1_pt1 | contig 10749 bp, 7 predicted proteins | sample 1538211 | NCBI WGS metagenome assembly OCPP01 (sample SAMEA2580193, study PRJEB22360) | human gut metagenome | biome: human gut; feature: human-associated habitat; material: faeces | place: Denmark | collected 2008/2010
GTGGAGGATGGGCTGGATGTGCTATCCAGTTAAAAAAACTATAATTTTGATGTCAAAATAAAAAATAAATTTAAGTTCAAAATATAGACAAAATGATTTTAAATAGTGTATTATATAAATATAAAAATAAAATTAAAGTAAAATGAATTTAGGTGGTGAGAATATGGCAGAAAAAAACCTATTTATTCCAAGTGAACTTCCATTAGGAGATAAAATAAATCCATTATTATTCATGAACGATTTGATAAAAGCTAATACTAAAATAGGAATATATAATACATTATTAAATCAGAGTAAAATTAATAAAAGATTGTTAATTGCTCCTATTGCTTTACAAGAAGCGGTATTATCAACAAAGATTGAAGGGACACAAGTAACTGTTGATGATGTATTAGAGAGTAGGGTAGATGAAAAAGCAACAACTGAAGATGTACAAGAAGTATTTAATTATACAGATGCATTATTAGCAGGAAGAGTATTACTGGATAGATTGCCTATTTCAAGTAGATTAATTAAAGAACTGCATAAAAAACTGCTAGATGGAAATGTTAGAGGTAATAATAGGTGTCCAGGGGAATTTAGAAAAATTCAAAATTATATTGGACCAGAAAGATGCAATATTAAGACAGCTTCATTTATTCCACCAGAGCCACAATTAGTAGAAGAATATATATCTAATTTAGAAAAATATATTAATGAACCATCAGATGATATAGATCCATTAATCAGAATTGCTATAATTCATGCACAATTTGAAACAATACATCCATTTTTAGATGGAAACGGTAGAATTGGGCGTATATTAATTCCATTATATTTATATAAAGAAGGTTTAGTAGATGAACCGAATTTCTTTTTAAGTGAAACTTTAGAAAAGGATAAACATAAATATTATAGATTATTAAATGATACTAGAGAACCTGAAAACTGGAATGAGTGGATAAAGTTTTTCTTAGAATCTAGTATTAAACAAGCTGATAAGAATATAAGTTTAATTAATGAAATAAATGAACTTTATTATAGGGATTTAGAAAAAATAAAAAATATTATTAATACTTCTTCTATAACAGATATTCTTGATGTTATGTTTGAAAGACCAATATTTAATGCTAAACTAATGAGTGAAATGACTGGAATTAATATAACAACAATAAGAAGATATTTAAATCAATTAGAAGATAAAAAAGTTATATTTTCAGATAATAAAGCAAGAAATAAAAAGTATTACTATTACGATTTATTAGAATTAATACGATAGAAAAAAGGAGACTTAACGGTCGAGGGCACTGAAAAAGTGCCTTTTATTTTTGTCTAAATTACATGGTAAAAAATGAGAACCCTTAGAAGCGATTCTAAGGGTTCTCTATTAACTTTTTAGACATATTTGACCTCTGAAATTTTCCTAAAATTTTGATATTTACTCAATAATTTTAGTTTTTCAGTGGCTTCTTTAAAACCAGTGAGCTTTTCAGAAAATTTCAAAAAATATTTTTTATAATTATTTATTCTTACCGCTACAATTATTTTCTAAGCATTGATTTAATAAATCACTTATAGCATTAGTTAATTGACAGTTTGAATTCATAAAATAGCAATTTGTCATTTGGTTATTCCAAGCATATAAAAATATTAAGAATAATACTAATTTCATAAATTGCATTCCATAACATTGTAGTAAATTTAATAATTGACAAGCTAGAAATTCATTTGCCGCTTCAGTATTACTATTACTGTAATTTTCACAAAAATCTTGTAAATCATCTAAATTTACATCACTTAAATTCAAATTATTTAAAATATCATTTAAATTAGCTGTTGAAGTACATGTACTCAATTCTCTTATCCTCTCAAAAGTTATCTAACACTTTATTTTATGGTGAAAATATAAACATTGATACATCTTTATATAAAAAATGATATAAAACAACTTAAAATCATTTTATATCATCTCATTTTTATATTTTAAACTTTTATAGTCCCATGCTTTAATAAGTGTTTTATTCTTTTGAAATAAGTAATTCCTAATGGAATTGATGCTGCAAGCCAAGCTACTGGATCTGCTAAACATATTCCAAAAAAGCCTATATATTGTGGTAATGTAAATGCAACTATTGCTCTTGCAATAAGTTCATATGCTCCAGCCATCATTGGAACAAATGAATCACCAATTCCTTGAAGTGCATTTCTATAAATAAATATTAATCCAAGAGGTATAAAGAATATTGCTGATATATCAAGTACTTGTTGAGCATATTTTAATATTTCCACATCTGGATTACTTATAAACATCATAACAAAATATTTACCAAGGAATATTAATACTGCTCCAGCAATAATACTAGTAATAATAGATATTTTAGTACAAGCCTTTACCCCTTCTTTTATACGATTATATTCTTTAGCCCCCAGATTTTGTCCACAATACGTAGCCATAGTTACACCAAAAGTAATTGCTGGTTGCATAACAAGTTGTAATGCTTTTGAAGCTGCTGTATAAGCCGCAATAATAGTAGAACCAAATACGTTTAATGCACCTTGTACTGTCATTATTCCAATTGCTGTTATTGAAAATTGAAGTGCCATTGGAATTCCTATTTTTAAATGCTTATGATAATATCTTTTTTTGACATTAAAATCTTCTCTTTTTAATCTTAAAATAGTAAATTTCTTATATGTGTATATTAAGCAAAGTATTGCTGAAACAGCTTGAGAAATAATAGTTGCATAAGCTGCTCCTGCAACTCCCATATTGAAGTTAATTATAAATACTAAATCTAAAATTACATTTAATACAGAAGAAATTATTAAGAAATATAAAGGTGTTTTACTATCACCTAAAGCTCTTAATATACTTGCAATTAAATTATATGCAACTGTTGCTATAACACCAGCATAAATTATTTTTATATATAAATATGCATCATTTATAATATTTTCAGGTGTATTCATTAACTTTAATAAAGGCATGGCCCCTAATAAACTAACTATTGTAATTATAACTACTGAAATTATCGTTAATGTAATTGCACTTGCAACTGCCTTACGTAACCCTTTTTCATCTTTTGCCCCAAACCTTTGTGAAACTAATACTGCAAATCCACTAGATAATCCTGTTGCAAATCCATTAACTAAAAATACCATAGAACTAGTTGCTCCAACAGCTGCTAATGCATCTACTCCAACAAATCTACCAACTATTATAGTATCAACCATATTATAAAATTGCTGGAATATATTCCCTATGAGTAATGGTATTGAAAATAATAAAATTAACTTTACTGGATTACCATTAGTCATATCATTTGTCATATTGTTTTTCATCTCCTCATCTCCCCCTAATATCTTATTTCACAATTAAATACAATATCATCTTTACTGTAATTTTGCAAAACAAATTTTTAAAAAGTAAGAATAAGTTTTACTACCCCCTATAACTAAATAAAAATAAGTTACTTTTCTAATTTTTTCTTTACTTCTCCTATTATTTTAATACCTTCTTCTATTTGATTTAAATTTAATCTTGATAATCCTAACCTTAACGTACTTTTACACCTATCATCTATTGAAAATATATCTCCTGGTGTAAATATAACCCCTTTTTCATAACATTTTTCTAATAATTCCCTAGCATTTATACCTTCTATTCCAACATAAATATGAAGCCCGCCTTCTCCCCATATAAATGTTGATTTAATATATTTATTAATACAATTTAATGCAAACTCATATTTTTCTTTATATACTTTTCTAACTTTTTTTATCTGCTTTTCAAATGCCCCAGAATTTAAATATTCATATAATATTCCCTGATCTAAAAAAGAAGTATGAATATTTTTACATCTCTTTACACTTTCTAAAACATCTATAACATCCTTATCAGCAAGTATCCATCCTATTCTTATTCCAGGAAATAATATTTTAGAAAAACTTCCTATATAAATAACTCCACTGCCACCATTGTCAAGAGCCGCCATAGGTGATACATGAACACTGTTATATAATAATTCTTCATTAAACCCATCTTCAATAATAGGAACATTATATTTTTTAAACAAATTATAAACTTTATATCTTTTTTCTCCCTTCATTACAATTCCAGTTGGATTATGATATGAAGGAATTAAGTACCCAAACTTTATATAATTATTTTTTAATTTTTTTTCTAATTCATCAACATCTATTCCATCTTCTGTCATAGAAACTCCTACAACATCTAATCCATGAACTTTCATAATTTTAATAGCTGTATTATGAGTTGGATTTTCACATATAATTTTATCACCTGTATTGGTATATGCAGTAAAAATCATTTCTAATCCTTCTGTAAAACCATTTGTAATTATAATGTCTTTTCCCTTTATATCTACTCCTTTTGTTTTCATATAATTAAATAAATATTCCATAAGAGGCTTATATCCTTTTGCATATCCATAATTTAAAATCTTATGACCCTCAATTGAAATTCTATTTAAAAATGCCTTTTTAAACTCATCCATATCAAATAATTTACCATCTGGAGATATACTTTTAAAAGAAATTAAATTTTTTTCCCAAGGTATCTCATTTTTTACTATATCTAATTCATTAGCAAGCTTTCCATATTTATTAACCTTATCATTCCATATAACCTTCCATCCCCCTTCATTTATGGATTTAACTTCTGATACAAAAGTTCCCTTTCCCTTTACTGTATATAATATTCCTTCTTCCTCTAAATTTTCATATGCTGTTATTACAGAATTTCTACTTACACCAAGTAACTTAGAAAGCTCCCTTGTAGCAGGGAGCTTTCCATCTGAAACAAGAAGATTACTAGTAATCATGCTTTTTATATAGTTTTCTATTTGTAGATATAATGGCTCTTCATCATTAAATTCTATTTTAGAAAATATCATTAACCTTCAACTCCTAAAATAGTGAATACTCTATTATATTATCTAATAGTTCACTAAATTCTAATCCCCGTACCTTTAAACTCTTAGGAATAAAAATTTGTGTTGTTATTCCTAGAAGAGTATTTACTTTTAGTAAATAAGGTACTTCACTATTATTATCATATCAACTCGCACATAACTATTGCAACCTAAAATCCCCCAAAACATCTTTGATATATTATTAATTTTTTTCTAATAAAAATACCTCTTATTTTCATCCATTTTTTGTATTTAGAATTATACTCCATTTATACTTTCATTTTATATTCAGTAAAATGAAGGATTAACCTTATTCATTATTCATTATTCATTAAATATCCTTTTAATATTATCTTAAAAATTTCCTATTTCACTTATAAAAGCATATTGTATGATTTTATTTTATACGGTAAAATTTATTAAAAATACAATTTTTAAATAAAATTACTCATTTTTTTCTAAATGAAAAAAAGGGGGCTAATATGAAAACAAAATTAGGTTTAACAATAAAAATTTTTATTGGACTAATACTCAGCTCAATTTGTGGAATAATTCTTTACGGTATAGTTCCATCTAGCATGATAAAGGATGACATATTAATTGATTGTACCTTTATATAGAAACTTAAATTATATGCTAAAACTATATTTTAAAACAGTTCCTATTATTTAAATAAATCTTTTATTTTTTCAATTAATGATTTATCAGTTTTACTTGATTTTGAATTATTTTCAGTATCTATTTCATTTGTAGTTTTACTCGCTTCAACAGAATCACTTCTCATAATAAATTTAACTGATCCTGTCATATTACTAGATAATCCTGAATAAACTCCATAATCCTTTGTCATTTGGACTAATTCATCCTTAACTTCACTAAATCCATCAATACTATCTAGTAATTCTCCCCCTTTATCATTAATCTTATCTAATCCTTCGCTTTTTAACTTTTCAACACCATCATATAATTGTGAAGTTCCATCCTTAAGTTCCTTTGTTCCATTTAATATCTTTTCTGAATTATATTTTAATGTTCCTGTACCTTCAGCTAATGTATTAGCACCTGTTGATAATACACTAACACCATCACTTAATGTCTTACCTCCTGCTGCTAATTGACTTGTTCCATTATATATTGATCCTATTCCATTGTTTATTAATTTTGAATTAGTACTTAATTCACTTGCTCCACTTGCTAATTGATTACTTCCTGTTGATAATGCACTAACACCATCACTTAATGTCTTACCTCCTGCTGCTAATTGACTTGTTCCATTATATATTGATCCTATTCCATTGTTTATTAATTTTGAATTAGTACTTAATTCACTTGCTCCACTTGCTAATTGATTACTTCCTTCTAATAAAGATTTAGTACCATTTGCTAATGTTCCTGTTCCATCAGCCAATTCCTTGCTTCCCTTTGAAAGTTCTCCCATTGCATTATTTATTAATTTTGAATTCTCATTTAAAGAATTTGCTCCATTTAATAAGGTACTACTTCCTTCTTGTAAACTTCCAACTCCATCCTGTAAATTTTTTGTTCCACTTAATATAGATTTACTTCCATCCTTTGCTGAAGTTATTCCATTTCCTATTTCAGTTGCAGCATTACTTAATTTATTACCATTTGATGATAATTGTGATAATCCATCTGCAAATTGTTCAGAACCACCAGACAAATCTTTTAATCCAGCTTGTAATTTACTAGCTCCGGTATTAGAAGTTTCAATAGCTTGTGCTATTTCATTTAAACCTCCACTTTGTCCTTGAGATATTTTTAATATTTCTTGACTATAATTTTTAAGAGCTGTTGCTTGCTCTGGATCTACTTCATTAAGTTTATCTGCAATTTGAAAAATTTGATTAGCAATATCACTTAATTGTGATGTTGTTCCTTGAATATTTTTAATTCCACCACCAATTTCCTTTAATCCATTGTTTAAATTAGTAGCTCCTTCTAAGCTAGATTCTATTCCATTGTTTATAGTTTTATAATTATTATTTAAGTTATTTGATCCATCTAAAAGTTGATTAATTCCTGGCAAAAACTCATTTTGATATTTATCATTTAAATTGCTAAGTCCTTGATTTAATTCTACTGTACCATTATTTAATTGACTTGAACCATCTTTTAAACTATTAACTCCTGAATTTAAAGAATTTGCACCTAAAGCCAAATTTGATATTCCCTTGTCAAACTCTGTATAATTTCCTTGTAATTGATTTACTCCTGAATTTAATTTCTCTGCTCCATTATTTAATTGAGGAACTTTTTCATTTAAATTATTAACACCTTCATTTAGGCTATTTGCTCCTGTTGCTATTGTTGATACACCTTCATCAAATTTTAAATAGTTACTCTTTAATTCTCCTGCACCATCATTTAATGTATTTACTCCATCTATTAATGTTGGTACTTTTTCACTTAATGTATTAGCTCCTTCATTTAAGCTATTTGCTCCTCTTGCTAACCTTGATACACCTTCATCAAATTTTGAATAACTACTCTTTAATTCTCCTGCACCACTATTTAATGTATTTACTCCATTTATTAATGTTGGAACCTTACTACTTAATGCATTTATACCATTTTTAAGTTCAATGGCTCCACTATTTAAAGTGCTTACACCATTATTAAAAATTGAATAATTATTTGATAATTCAGTTTGTCCATTTAATAATTCTTTTGAACCACTTAATAAATCTTCTCCACCTTTTTGTAAGTCATTTAATGAATTTCTTAAATCATCAAAACTATCTATGCCTTCTATATCATCTATTTCTCCACTTGTTGTAGATGCAAATAACATTATTGCAGGTATTTCAAAATTATCAGTATCTCCTGTAATTTCAAATGAACTACTTAAATCAACAGTACTTCCATCAAGTAAATCATCTAATAAATCACCTATTTTAAGAGATTCCTTAAGTCCCGGTATTGTTACAAAAGTTACTAAAGAATTATTTCCATCATCCATAACTTTACCTGAAGTTACTTTTAAATTACTAAACTTAGTATTTGATAATGTAATTTCTGCTGCTGTTAAAATTGGTAAGTATAATGTTCTTTTTTCTCCTTTTATAAAAGTTGTCTTACTTTCATTATTAGTAATATTAACTGAAATTTTAAAATTCCCCTTTTGCCCTAATACCTCATTTGGGTTAACTTTTTTCCCATTAAATTCATAATCAACCCATACTGTTATTGGTAATTTATTGTTGCTTTTCCCTTGATAATATAATTCCTTTGAATTAACTTCCCATGTTAATTCATCACCATTTTTTACTGGTTCCTCTTCTCCCTTTACATTTTTAATATCACTTAATGTTGATTTATCTGAAAATTTTCCTAAGTTTTCACTTCCTTTAATCCAATCGCTTACAATTTGTTCTGTTGGATTTCCATTTTCATCTAATATTACATAAACTGTTTCATCTTTATTTATATCTTGAGCAAAAGCTACTGTATTGCTAGTTACTGTTATTAATGTTACTAAACACGCTAATTTTTTTGATAATCCCTTTTTCATATCTATTTTACCCCCTCAGTAGATTTAACAAATGATTTACTTGTCTTAATTATTAGTTTTTCACAAAGTAATAGTATTCCTGGCAATACAAATAAAATTACAAACATACTTATAATTGCCCCTCTAGACATTAAAATACATAATGAACTTATCATTTCTATATCCGATATAATTCCTACCCCTGCAGTTGCTGCAAAAAAAGTTAATGCACTAGTTACAATAGATCTAGAAGATGTTTTAAGTGCAATTGTCATTGCTTTTACTTTGTCATTTGTTAAAGCTAACTCTTCTTGAAATCTAGATGTTAATAAAATTGCATAATCAACTGTTGCTCCTAATTGAATTGTTCCTATTACTATTGAAGATACAAATGGTATTACACTTCCTGTATAATATGGAATTCCTAAGTTTATAAATATTGCCAATTCAATTGCTAAAACTAATAATATTGGCACTGATATTGATTTAAATACAAATAATATTATTATAAAAATAGCTAAAATTGATGCTGTATTAACCTTTTTAAAGTCATTATCAGCTATTGTAATTAAATCTTCAGTTAAAGGAGCTTCTCCTCCAACTAATCCTTCTTTATCATATTTTTTTACCACTTTATTTATTTCTTTTAATTGAACTGCTACTTCATCAGATGCTGATTTATATTCAGAATTAAGCATAATTTCTTCATATCCACCATTTTTAATCTTTTTCAATAGTTCCTTTGGAATAAAACTTTCTGGTATTCTTGCTCCTAATATATCTTCAAGTCCAACTACTGAAGTTACTCCATCTATATTTTTTAATTCTTCTATCATTTGATTAATCTTGTAACCTTCAAGATCATCTCTTACTAAAATTATGTTAGTAGACATCATATTATATTCTGTTTTTAACTTATCATTAGCTACTATAGATAGTAAATCCTTAGGAAGAGATTCATCTAAATTATAATAAACTTTAGTGTTGTTATTTCCAATAATAGCTGGTATTAATATAATTGCACCAATTACAACTAAAACTTTATGATGTTTTATTATAAATTCTGAGCTCTTTTCAAACTTAGGTAATAAAACCTTATGTTGATATTTATGAATAAGCTTATCAAATACTAATATCATTGATGGCAATACTGTTACTGTACATATAACTCCAAATAAAACACCTTTTGCCATTACTAATCCAATATCCTTACCTAATGCTAAATCCATAATACATAATGCTAAAAATCCTGCTATTGTAGTTAATGAACTACCAGTAATAGATGATATTGTCTTTTCAATTGCAACTGACATTGCATCAATTTTATTAAGCTGATTTTTTCTTTCTTCATCATATCGATGTAAAAGGAATATTGAATAATCCATTGTTACCCCAAGTTGTAATACAGCTGATAATGCTTTTGTTATATAAGAAATATTGCCAAATACAATATTTGTCCCCATATTATAAATAATTGCAACTCCAATACTTAACATAAAAATAATTGGGATAATAAATGATTCCATAGTTAAACTTAAAACAATAATTGATAATATTACAGCTATTAAAACATAAATTGGAGTTTCCTTATCAGCTAAATCTTTAGTATCTTTTATAACTCCTGCAACCCCACTTAAAAAGGCCTGTTTTCCTGTTATTTTCCTTATTTCTTCTATTGCCTTTTCTGTACTTTCACTTGCATCAGTATCTCTTAACTTAACAATCATCATTGTTGAGTTATCAGAAAAAAATATGTTTTTAACTAAATCAGGTAATATTTCTTTTGGAACTGAAATATCTAATGCATCATTAATCCATATAACTTCTGATACACCATCAACAACTTCTACTTTTTCTTTTAGCTTAGCTACATCTTTATTATCCATACCTTCTACTATAAGCATAGCTAATGATCCACAATCAAATTCATCTTTTAATATCTTTTGAGCTTCTCTTGTTTCTAAATCATTTGGTAAATAACTTAAAATATCATAATTAACTTTAGTATTAAAATAACCTATTGCAGATGGTATTAATAGAATAATTGCTATTATTAAAATTAAAACTCTGTTTTTGGCTATTAACTGTGATATTTTTTTCATAGCTTCTCCCCCTATCATCCTCTTGCTTTAAACTTTATACTTTTTGAACTATTTTTTCAATTTCAGTTTTATTTCCATTTTTGTCCATTTAAGTTTATTTATTTTATTTTATAACGTATTCATACCATTTTCCCCTTAAATTGTTTCGTTTTTCTTTATCTCTTATTTTTTATTACCTCCATTTCCTTATTCTTCTAGCATTAAATTTTCACTTTAAATTTTA
>OCPP01001772.1_pt1 | contig 10690 bp, 7 predicted proteins | sample 1538211 | NCBI WGS metagenome assembly OCPP01 (sample SAMEA2580193, study PRJEB22360) | human gut metagenome | biome: human gut; feature: human-associated habitat; material: faeces | place: Denmark | collected 2008/2010
CTTCTCTGATCACCACACGCAAGGGTGCTCTTCGCGTTATGTCCACCAAAGAAGAGGTTCTTGACTTTATGAAATCAAGAGGATGTTAATTTTATTTCCTTAACAGACAATAATAATGAAGCCCGCTGCACTGCCAGACAGGGCTTCCTTTTAATTCTCATATTTACACCGGACTGTTTACGCTGATACCGGTTCCGGTTTGTTACTATTATATAAGGATGTGTTTTTACAATGAATTCATCAGATAATTTTCAGGATTCTGCTCTTTCCCGTCTTATGCCTTTGATGAACAGTTCTTTTACTCCCGGACAGGCACAGGCTACTGTGGATAATTTTCAGGATCCGGATCAACGGCAGATTGCACAGGCTGAATTATATTATTTCTCGGGACATGCAGAAGAATGCAGAAATATTGCGGAACTTTACCTCCAGGACAAGGATCTCTGTCTGCGCCTGTCCGCAGCACTTTTATATTCTTTTTCCAATCTTACTCTGGGCAATCCATCTGCTTCCAGAATGGGATTCAGAAATATTCAGGAATGTCTTCTTCTCGCAAAAGACAGTTCTGCACCAAAAGGAATCATGGCTTCCTGTGTTTTTGCCAACTATCTGGCCATGGTACTGATGCATCTTCCCACAGACGGACTTCCTCCTCTTCAGGATTTTCTGCCATCCTTACCTTCAGGGCTTCGCGCTTATGCAGTTTATGTCCTCGCTCATAACGCTTATCTTCACAAAGAATATAAACGGGCACTGGGATTATGCCAGTCTGTCTTTCTGATGCTTGACGGTTGCTATCCTGTTGCCATGGAATATCTCTACTGCGTGATCATTATGTGTCTGATCAACCTGAAGCAGCAGGATGAGGCCAGAGAAGCTCTGATAAAAGCATGGAACATGGCAAAACCGGATGGATTTCTGGAACCTTTTATCGAACATCATGGTTTGATGCTTGGACAGATTGAAGCCTGCATCAAACCTGCGGAACCGGAGAGTTACAGACAGCTTTCCCAGGCAGTTATTGCCTTCAGTCGTGGTTGGATGGCCATTCATAACCCGCAGCTTCAGTCCTCTGTTACAGATAAACTGACGCCTATGGAATACTCCATAGCCATGCTCGCAAGCAAAGGCTGGACCAATCAGGAAATCGCAAAACAACTGTCTCTGTCCCCCAATACAATCAAACATTATCTTTCCCGCATTTTCCATCTGTTGGATATAGAAAAACGCGAAGAATTGAAACCGTTTGTAAATAAATAATAGCAAAAAGGCACTTTTTTGCCTTCTAACGGGCATTATATAATTTCATTCCATGATGTATAATATCCCTATAAACATATATTTTATAACAGGGAGGCGATCTTTATGAGAAAGAAATTATTAGCCGGGGTTATGGCACTTGCACTGTGTTCCACAAACATGTTCCCCCAGACTATATTTGCTGGGGAATTTACTTCCGGGAATCTGGAAGAGGTAACTGAAGAAACTCCTGAAATCTTCACCGATGATGATCAGGAAGTAATAGAAAAAACAGAAGAAGAATTATCTGTGTTCAGTTCGGAGAACGTACCCGAATTTAGCAGTGAAGCAAATGTTATGTCGGCTACTGCAGATGGAACGGAACCTATAAAAGAGATTAATATAAACGATACTAAAAGTAGCGATCTCTATGATAACAACGAGAACAAATGGAAAATAACCTCTGCTGGTTCGTACAAATTTAACGGTACTGGAACTACTACCAGTGTTCCCATCATAATTGAAAGTATTGCTTCAGAAACAGTTCATATTTATCTGAATAATGTAAACATTGAAACAGCTTCTGGACCAACATTGCAAATCACATCTACTGTCCAAGCTCAAGTCTGCATATATTTAGAAAACGAAAATAACCTTATAACAACGAACGTGAATTCCGCAGGCTTACAGAAAGACAATATAGCTAACCTTACAATAGATAATTCTTCAGGCACTCCAGGAACATTAACTGCCCAAAATTCTACTCAGTATGCTTGCGGGGCTGGCATTGGCGGTGGCGTAAATGGCTCTTGCAGTAACATTACCATTAGTGGTGGTTCTGTAAATGCCAGTTCGGTTCTTTCCGTTATTGGTTGAAATTAATGTATTGAAGTTATATAATATATTCAAAATATATTTACTAGGAAGGTTATCTGTATGGACGAATTTATTAAGTTACTTGACCCAGCCTATGAACTAATACAATATCGCATAAAAGAAGATAAAGTGATTTTTCATATTGCATCAACAATAGCTGAATTAGAATGTCCGTTTTGTGGAAGAAAAACATCTAAAGTTCATTCTATTTATGAAAGAGAAATTCAAGATCTTCCTATGCAAGGAAAAAAGGTCATTCTGTTGGTAGATACCAGGAAAATGCGATGTATGAATCTGGACTGTTCTCATAAAACTTTTTCCGAGAAACATCCATTTGTGGCTGCTAAATCGAAAAAAACGAACAGGTTAATCCAAAATATTTTATATACATCATCCCAACTAAGCTCGTTGAATGCTTCTAAACTTTTAAAAAGCGAAAATATTTCAGTTTGCAAAAGCAGCATCTGCGATCTGCTTAAAAAAAATGCCATCCATTGTGGATAAATCTTCTGTAAAAATGGTATGTGTGGATGACTTTGCTCTCCGTAAAAGATTTTCTTATGGAACAGTTATGATAAATTTGGAAAATCATCGGATTGTTGATATGATTCCGTCAAGAGATACAAATGTTGTCTGCAACTGGCTGAAAACGTTTCACAATATCGAAGTTATTTCAAGGGATGGAGCCATTACATACGCATCCGCTGCTACAAATTCTCATCCTGATGTCATACAGATTAGTGACCGTTTTCACTTGATAAAGGGACTTTCGGAAGTTATCTGTAAATATATATTTCGTGAGTTTCCTGCAAGGGTTGAAATACCATTAACAGAAAGCGTTACGGATGAAATGAAAGCATTATATAACACTGCAAACCGGTCATTGCGTATAAAATTCGCCCATGAAAAACGCAGGGAAGGACTGACCATATCGGATATAGCATTATTGTTACATTCATCACCTAAAACAATCCAAAAATATCTTGCAATTCCAGAAGACCAGATTCCAGAAAGCAAGGAAATTGCCAGGGAACGGCAACACCAGCTGGCAATAAAACAAAAAGAACAGGAAATAAAAGAAGCAAGAGAAATGGCTTTGGCAGGATATCCGATTGAGCAGATTGCATCTCAGATGCACCGTGCCCATAAGACTATACAAAATTATTTAAATCCTGATTTTTCAGTTACAAATGGTCACTATAATGTTCGAATTCCAGGAAAATTAGCTCCATATGAGAACGAGGTAATAAAACTCAGGAGTCAGGGATTAACGTATCCCCAAATACATGATATTATTTGTAAAAAGGGATATACTGGCAGTGTAGCTTCGTTACGAATGTTTATGCAAAAAGAAAGAACACGAATACATGAACAGAATGAAACAGAAAAGCCGCATTCTGAATATGTGCAAAGGAAATCCTTATGCCAGCTGGTTTATAAAAAACTCGAGGATATTGGCACAATCACTGTCAAACAGTATCAGGAAGTATTAAAAAAATATCCTTTATTGAGTGAGTTATATACATTAACCAAAGACTTTTGTAATGTCATATTCTCTAAAAATCCTACAAAAATAGATGAATGGATCAATGCAGCACAAAAATATGATATCCCTGAACTTCAAACATTCATAAACGGCATAAAAAAGGATATAACTGCTGTAAAAAATGGAATTATATATTCGTATAATAATGGCTTAGCAGAAGGCAGTGTAAATAAAATCAAAGTTATAAAACGAATAATGTATGGGCGAAACAGTTTTGAATTATTGAAAGCGAAAGTGCTATTCGGAGAACTCTTTCACATTAAATTCAACTAAGCACGGAAAGAACCGCCAGTTCTTCTGGCGGCGCCGGCATTGGCGGCGGCATGGTCGAAGATTATAATGGCGTAAATGGCTCTTGCAGTAACATTACCATTAATGGTGGTTCTGTAAATGCCAGTTCTTCTGGCGGCGCCGGCATTGGCAGTGGTTTTGTCTCTGGCCCTGAAATGGTCAGCAGCTCTTGTAGTAACATTACCATTAGTGATGGTTCTGTAAATGCCAGTTCTTATTACGGCGCCGGCATTGGCAGTGGCGATGCCCTTAATCGCACCGGCTCTTGTAGCAATATTACCATTAGTGGCGGTTCTGTAAATGCCAGTTCTTCTCGTGGTGCTGGCATTGGCAGCGGCTTTTGCGACATGGGCAATAGAGGCCTTTGCAGTAACATTACCATTAGTGGCGGTTCTGTAAATGCCAAAAACATTGGTTGCATTCCTCACCAGAATTTGGATAGCTCTGGTAACTACGACCCCAACAGTCCTAATGTATATCTCTGCACCATTCCTAATGAAGGAAACGATCCAATAACTATAGACAATACTCATTGGAGTCCATATAGTCATATAGCTGTTGACTCTAGTAAAAAAAAGCTGTATGCATGGCTGACTGGTGAAACACATACTATTTCTGTCGGAGGTACAACGAAAACCTACTATTTTAATAAAAAAAATAATACTTTCGTACCTATAAACTTTATTTTTACTGCACCTCAAAATCCAGTATATGATGGGCAGTCAAAAAACGCTTCATTAACAAATTCTGAAAACATTGGTGATTTCACATTGTCTTATTATAATGAGCAGAATGAATTATGTACTTCTGCTATCAATGCAGGAACTTATATCGTAAAGGCAAATATAGATAACAACACCTATACCTTTTCTGATTTAGTAAATAAAGATTGGACTTTCACGATTAACCCTGCTCCTGAAGCACCCGGCTATACGTCCGAAACCACAAAATACGTTTCATGGTCCTATAAAAAGATCAGCGACATTCCCAATCTTCTTCCTACTGACGCCTGGAAATGGGATACAAATGTTAATCCTGATCAAGAATTACCAGTTGGAACCTCCATTACAGCTACCGCAATTTACAAGGGCAGCGATAAAGGAAATTACCAAAAAGAAGAAATCAATTACACAATCACCAGAGAGGAATGTACACACGAACATACCTCAGGACGTTACTACTCCTCTCCATCCTGTACTTCAAGTGGATATAGCGGAGATACCTACTGTAAAGACTGTAATAAAACACTTTCCTATGGCTATACGATTTCCGCATACGGCCATGACTATGACAACGGTGTTATCACTACAGAACCAACTGCAGAAACTGACGGAATCATAACTTACACCTGTAAGCGGTGCAAACATCAGAATACAAAAAACCTCGGAAAACTTGGTGACGGTGAACCTTATATTGAGGGAAGTTTCCAGAGGAAAGGCTGGGATGCTGTCAACGATCTGATTAAGGCTTCCAAAGAAAAAGATACCATTTCCATTACCCTGAATGGTTCCAGGACACTTCCTGCTTCTGTTTTATCCGGGATAAAAGGCAAAGATATTTCCCTGAATCTTGATATGGAGAATGGTTTCATCTGGAAGATCAACGGTACTTCCATTACAGCAGAAACACCTGCGGATATAGATCTTTCTGTTACAAACACAGCAGAACATATCCCGGCAGCGTTATACAGCCTGATCTCCACAAACCAGAATGATTTCGGTTTCCATCTTGGAAGAAACGGAGCTTTCGATTTCCCGTCTGTGCTTTCCGTAAAGGCAGATGCCTCCTGTGCAGGACTTATGGCAAATCTGTTCTGGTATGATGTTGAGAATGGGGTTCTGCAGTGTATCCAGACTGTAACTGTAGGCGGTGCATTTGAGCGCAGTATTCCATATGCTGACTTTACCCTTTCCAAAGGACAGGATTATTTCATAGCATTTGGTACAGAATCTCTCAATGGCAGAGTCATTCACACAGACGGAAGTATCACAGATGAAAACGGTGCATACCTGCGTCCTGCTAACACAAAGATTTCCAGCCATTCCATTGACAGAAATAAATTAACTGTCAAACTTTCCAAAGGATGTGCAGGTGCTCAGGGTTATGACTTCGTGATCAGCAAGAAATCAAATATGCTCCAGACCGGCAAATTCAGCCAGACAGTTTCCTCAACCGGCAAGCCACAGGCATCTTTCAGATATCTGGCAAAAGGTACCTGGTATGTGGCAGCCCGAAGCTGGGTTCTGGATGCACAGGGCAATAAGGTCTATGGTTCCTGGACAAAGATCAAGAAGATCAAGATCACTGTTGTTACACCACAGCAGCCAAAGATCAGGAATATCACTGTAAAAGGAAACACTGTGACTGTCACTTACACAAAATGCAAAAATGCCACAGGTTATGAAATCCTGCTGGGAAACAAATACAAAACCTCCGCAGGTGAGAAATACCCGGTTAAGAAATATCTGAAACGTACAGAAGGCAAAAATACCGTAACTGTAACCTTTACAAACGTAAAGAAAGGCACTTGGTATGTGACAGTACGTTCCTGGAATAAGACTTCCAAGAATAAATCCAGAGTTTACAGTCCATATTCCGATATAAAAAAATTCAAAGTCAAAAAATAGTTTATAATAAAGTAATAAAAAATCTCCTGTGATTGCAGCTGCATCACAGGAGATTTTTTATTACTTTTTCAGATCAATGTTTCTTATTTTACCACACGAACTCTGGAAACACCTTCAATTGCTTTCAGCTCATTCAGTGCTTCTTTAGAAGCTGCACTTTCCAGATCGATCAGAGTATAAGCGTATTCGCCTTTGCTCTTGTTTGTCATATCTGCGATGTTCAGGCCTTCTGCACCAAGAATCTTGGTGAACTGACTGATCATGTTCGGGATATTTTTGTGGCAGATGGCAATACGTCCTACTGCTACGCAGGTTCCCATATCACAGTTGGGGAAGTTTACAGAGTTTTTGATATTTCCGTTCTCAAGGAAATCTCTTACTTCTTTTACTGCCATTACCGCACAGTTTTCTTCGGATTCCTCTGTGGATGCTCCAAGGTGTGGAGTTACCAGGATTCCCTTATGTCCTGCTACTGTATGGTTTGCAAAGTCTGTCACATATTTCTTCACTTTTCCGCTGTCCAATGCTTCAATCAGAGCATCCTCATCAACCAGAAGATCCCGGGCAAAGTTCAGAAGTACTACGCCATCTTTCATCTTGTCTAATGCTTCTTTGTTGATCATCTCTTTTGTGCTGTCAAGAAGAGGTACATGGATGGTGATGTAATCACACTGGGAATAAATTTCATCCAGGCTCTTGATGTGCTTGATGGTGCGGGAAAGATTCCATGCAGCATCAATAGAGATGTATGGATCATATCCGTATACTTCCATTCCAAGTGCAGAAGCAGCGTTTGCCACCATTGCTCCGATGGCACCAAGACCGATGATACCCAGCTTCTTGCCCATGATCTCGCATCCTGCAAACTGTTTTTTCTGTTTCTCAGCAAGTTTGTCGATGTCTTCCTGGTCTTTCTCTTTGGCAACCCATTCGATTCCGCCTACGATATCACGGGAAGCAAGGAGCATACCTGCAAGTACAAGCTCTTTTACACCGTTTGCATTGGCGCCCGGTGTGTTAAATACTACAACGCCTTTCTCTGCACAGTCCTTTACAGGAATATTGTTGACACCTGCACCTGCACGTGCGATTACCTTTACGCTCTCAGGAAGCTCCATGTCATGCATTTTTGCACTTCTTACAAGGACTGCATCGCACTCCTGCAGATCTTCGCTTTTCTTATATTCTTCATCAAATAATCCCAGACCTTTTTCTGCAATGGGATTCAGGCAATGATACTGAAACATTATGCATTCTCCTCCTCAAACTTCTTCATGAAAGCAACCAGTGCTTCCACACCTTCTTTTGGCATAGCGTTGTAGATACTTGCACGCATACCGCCCACTGTACGGTGTCCCTTTAAGTTTACAAGTCCTGCCTCTTTTGCTTCTTTTACAAATTTGGCATCCATGTCCTTGTCACCTGTTACGAATGGTACATTCATAAGAGAACGGTCTTCCGGTACAACAGTTCCTTTGAACAACTTGCTCTGATCAAGGAAATCATAGAGGATTTTCGCTTTCTCAATGTTACGTCTCTGCATTTCTTCCAGGCCGCCCATTTTCTTCAGCCATTTGAAGACCTTACCGCATACATAGATGCAGTAGCAGTTTGGAGTATTGTAAAGAGAACCTGCATCTGCCTGTGTTTTGAATTTCAGCATAGTAGGTGTTCCTTCCAGAACATCGTCTGTGATCAGATCTTCGCGGATAATGGAGATTACCATACCAGCAGGTCCGATATTCTTCTGTACACCGCCATAGATGATGCCATATTTGGACACATCAACAGGCTCAGATAAGAAGCAGGAGGAAACATCTGCTACCAGAGTTTTTCCTTTTGTATTCGGAAGTTTCTTGAATTTTGTTCCGTAGATTGTGTTGTTTTCACAAATGTATACATAGTCTGCATCCGGGCTGATCGGAAGGTCGCTGCAGTCAGGAATATAGGAGAAAGTCTTATCCTCGGAAGAAGCGATCTTGTTTGCTTTTCCATATTTCTGTGCTTCCTGGTATGCTTTCTTTGCCCACTGTCCTGTTACAATGTAATCAGCAACCTTGTTCTTCATAAGGTTCATAGGGATTGCTGCAAACTGCTGGGAAGCTCCGCCCTGAAGGAATAATACCTTATAGTTATCCGGAATCTTCATCAGGTCACGGAGATCCTGTTCTGCTTCGTCAATAATCTTCTGGAAATCAGCACTTCTGTGGCTCATTTCCATTACAGACATACCAGTTCCCTGATAGTCCATCATCTCCTCTGCAACTTCTTTCAGTACCTCTTCCGGCAGTACAGCCGGTCCTGCGGAAAAATTATACACTCTGCTCATTGTTTTTCATATCCTCCTCATCAAAAATATCATCAATGCTTGCGCCTGCCGGTACCATCGGGAATACGCTGAGATCCTGATCGATCATACAGTCAAGTACGATAGGTCCCGGACATGCCAGAGCCTCTTTTAATGCAGGCTCTACCTCTTCCATCTTTGTGATACGGATTGCTTTTGCTCCCATGGCTTCTGCCAGCTTCACAAAATCTACTGCATCATTTAAAATTGTATGGGAATATCTGTGGTCATAGAACAAGGTCTGCCACTGACGTACCATTCCCAGTACATGATTGTTCAATACAATTTCAATTAAAGGTCTGCCACAGCGGACTGCTGTTGCAATTTCATTCATATTCATACGGAAGCATCCGTCACCTGCAATGTTTACCACTGTCTTGTCCGGTCTTCCCATCTTGGCACCAATTGCCGCACCAAGTCCATATCCCATAGTTCCCAGGCCACCGGAAGAAAGGAAGGTTCTTGGCTCTTTATATTTGAAATACTGAGCCGCCCACATCTGGTTCTGTCCAACCTCTGTAGTGATGATGGCATCTCCTTTTGTCAGTTCGTACAGCTTTTCAATAATGTATGGGCCTGTAAGCTGGGAATGATCATATCTTAACGGATATTTTTCCTTCAGTTCACTGATATGTGCAGTCCATTCCGAATGTCTCATTTCCGGAACCTCTGCCAGAATACGTTTGAGAACTTCTTTCTCATCTCCTACCACACTTGCATCTACTACGATGTTCTTGTTAATCTCTGCAGCATCTACGTCAATCTGGAGAATCTTCGCATTCTTTGCAAAGGTCTTCGTGTTTCCTGTGACACGGTCACTGAATCTGGCTCCCAGCACAATTAGGAGATCACATTCAGAAACTCCCAGATTGGAAGCCTTTGTTCCGTGCATTCCCAGCATTCCTGTATATAAAGGATCTTCACCGGAAAATCCACCTTTCCCCATAAGGCTGTCACATACCGGAGCATCAATCTTGTGAGCAAGCTCTGTCACTTCTTTAGATGCTTCTGAAATAATGGTGCCACCGCCTGTAAAGATAAACGGTTTCTTCGCATCTTTGATCATCTGGACTGCTGTTGCAATGTCCTCATCTTTAATTGTGTCAACCTTTGGTGTGACAGCTGTCGGCTGACATGGTTCATATTCGTATTTCGCACCGGTTACATCCTTTGTTACATCTACAAGTACAGGACCCGGGCGGCCGCTCTTCGCAATATAAAATGCTCTGCGGATGGTATCTGCCAGAGTCGTAATGTCTTTTACGATAAAGCTGTGCTTTGTGATCGGCATTACGATTCCGGTAATATCAACCTCCTGGAAAGAATCCTTTCCAAGAAGCGGTGTTCCTACATTACATGTGATGGCTACCATTGGTACGGAATCCATGTATGCAGTTGCAATTCCTGTTACCAGGTTTGTGGCTCCAGGACCGGAAGTTGCAAGGCATACGCCAACTTTTCCGGTAGCTCTTGCATATCCGTCCGCTGCATGGGATGCTCCCTGCTCATGGGAGGTCAGCACATGTGTGATCTGGTCTTTATATTCATAGAGGGCGTCATATACATTCAGGATGGCACCGCCCGGATATCCGAAAACGGTGTCAACGCCCTGTTCTTTTAAACATTCAACGATGATTTCAGCACCTGTAAGCTGCATCTTTACGTATCCGTTACTGAAAACTTATAAAAAGTTATAAACTTCTATGTTTCATTCCTACTTCAACGAGTATGCTTTTGATGATATAAATATCTATCTACTCACAA
>OCPP01001778.1_pt1 | contig 10652 bp, 12 predicted proteins | sample 1538211 | NCBI WGS metagenome assembly OCPP01 (sample SAMEA2580193, study PRJEB22360) | human gut metagenome | biome: human gut; feature: human-associated habitat; material: faeces | place: Denmark | collected 2008/2010
CGACTTCCTTATCTTATCATTTTGATTAATATCTGTCAACTTTGTTTTAAAAGTTTTTTTATATTAATTAAATGATAATCATCACTTACTAATCAACTTTAATTTGTTTGATTTGCATCAGCGACGTGTTTTATATTAACATCATTTATTTATTATAATTTTCATTTTTCCATTATTTTATCTAAATAATTTTAATTATTTATCATTTTTCTTCTTTTTTCTCTTTTTTTCTACTATTGATATACTAGGTAACGTTTGTGTTATAATTATCTAAAATTTATAACTTAATTTCAAAAATTACTTATTTGAGGTGAATAAAATGAGACAAATACTAAAAAATGATTGGAATGAACTTTTAAAAGATGAATTTTCAAAAGATTATTATTTATCATTAAGAGAATTCTTAAAAAATGAATATACTACTAAAATAATTTATCCTGATAAATATGATATATTTAATGCTCTACATTATACTTCTTATAAAGATTTAAAAGTTGTTATATTAGGGCAAGACCCCTATCATGGAGCAAATCAAGCACATGGATTAAGTTTTTCGGTAAGTCCAGGAGTTAAAATCCCTCCTTCTTTATTAAATATATATAAAGAACTTAATTCTGACTTGGGATGTTATACTCCCAATAATGGATATTTAAAAAAATGGGCTGATCAAGGTGTATTGCTTTTAAATACTTCTCTTACTGTAAGAGCTGGTGAAGCTAATTCACATAAAAATAAAGGTTGGGAAATATTCACTAATAAAATAATTTCCTTAATCAATGAAAAAACAGATCCCGTTGTCTTTTTATTATGGGGTAATAATGCTATTAACAAAAAAAAGCTAATAACTAATAAACAACACTTAATTTTATCATCTGCCCATCCTAGTCCTTTATCTGCATCAAGGGGATTCTTTGGAAGTAAGCCTTTTTCTAAAATTAATAAATTTCTTGTTTCTGTTAATAAAGCTCCTATTGATTGGCAAATAGAAAACATATAGCAAAAAAAGTTAGATTCATTATAAAATGATCTAACTTTTTTGTTATTATATTTTAAAAACATTATTTCTTATGTTTCTTTAATCTCTTATAATAAGAATATACAAATGATACTATAATTCCTATAACTCCACCTGCAGAAAATCCTAATACTATGTCTTCCAATACCATTCCAGAAACAATTCCTATTCCTACTCCTACTCCAATGGCTATTTCCTTAGTTAAATATTCATATTCCTTATCTGAAAGCATAATTTTTTCCACCATTGCATATCTCATTATTTTTATAAACAAACTTTCTTTATATTATTTTACCATGTCCTTTGCTAGTAGTTCCAACTACCAAGCCCACAACTGACTTTCACCGTCAAGTTGTTGCCCATTCTAGGCACACAAAAAAAAAGTAACTTACCAAAATGTAAGTTACTTTCCTGGTGGCTCGACCAGGAATCGAACCAGGGACACGAGGATTTTCAGTCCTCTGCTCTACCGACTGAGCTATCGAGCCTCAACAACTTTATTATAGTATATTATTATAATTATGTCAACATTTTTATTTATATTATTTTTTTCCCCTTAATATACCATATCTCAAACTTCTTTTTACACATTAAGCATTATTTTATTGGCTCTAAATATACTTATATTGTACAAATTATATTATGGAGGAAATCTTGATATTATTATTTTTAATTTTAATAGGTGGCACAGTTGCCTTATACTTTTACTATGATAATAAAACATCTTTATTAAAAAGGCGGCTTGTAATATTGTCTTCTCAATATGCTAAATTAAAAGAAAATTCTCTTTCTCAATGCACCACTAAAGAAATTAAAGCTAAATTTACAACTCCTTCTATCACTGATGCTTTATTAAATAAAGACAGCAAAATATATTTTGCTCCAGGCTTTGAATATCCTGTACTACTGACTTCATCAGAATCTATAGATGTTAAAATTTTAGATTCTGTTTTCATTGATTCTTTAACTTGGTATTATATTTCTCTACCATGCTCTAATATAAATAATAGAGGTTGGGTACAAGAAATGAATATTTATCCAAAGTAACTTATTAATAATATATATGCTACTTATTCATCTATCTACTGAATACATAATATATAGTGAGGTAAGTAGCATATTTATTGTAACTAACTAAAAAAGCTCATATAGATGATATATATTGCTATTATTAAGATAAATGGCAAGTTTATTGCATCCTTTATACTTTTCATAAAACATTTTTTTAATCGTACTTCTTCTCTTGTTATTATATTTCTTGTTACATTTAATAGTATAAGCTTCTTAAATATAAAATATATAGCTACAAAACAAATTACAGTTAAAATAGCATAAAAGAATATTGCTCCTAAAATTACTGAATTAGGTAAATCAGTCAAAGTAATTTCACTTGCTACCTGTAATTCTTCTTTACTAGCAGGCAATAAATCCGTTAACTTTGACATTGTTACCGATGTACCATTAATGATGAAGTGAATAATCATACTGGAAAATATACTTTTAGTAATTCTAACAACTAAGGCTAATATAATCCCTAATGCCACTGCATATAAAAATTGTTGTCCATCTAAATGCATAATTCCAAAAAATAATCCTGTAACTACTGCCGATACATAAATATTTTCATCATCATAGCCAGCTAACACCACTCCTCTAATGGTTATTTCTTCAGTTATAGCTGGCATAACAGCAAACAATAGCAAAAATAAAAGATATGGAGTATCTATAATAGCTGTAATCACTGTAGCCACATTATTAGGAAATACCAATTGTGATATTAAAGAAAGTAATGTAACCATTGGTTGACAGACAAATGCTAATAATATTAATAATAGTGCATCTTTAAAATAAAGCTTATTAAACTTTAAAGTATCCCTAATATTTCTTTTTGATAATAATAAATAAATAATTGCTGGAATTATAAATATAGTCAAATGAGTAATAAACAATTTCATTCTATAATCTGTAATATTAAAAAACTTAAATAAATATGCTAATGGATAAGCCATAAAAATCCCTAATAGCAATATAACTAAAAAGTATATGTTGGCCTCCTTGGACTTTCTCAAAAACATTCCCCCCTAACTACAAATCTGCTTTACAATAATGTATATTTATAGTTTTATATGATAATAATATAAATGAAGTTGATAAAGCTTCATAATTAATCGCCTCTCCCCCATTTTATTTATATACAAGATAATCCCCTTAATCATTTGATTAACGGGATTATCTTTTCTTATTCCCTACAATATCCCTTTTCAATAATTTTTAGTCTTAACAAATTTAATGCATTCATAGTAGCTCTTTCTCTAATCTTATCTCGCTCTCCTTGGAAGATAAACTTTTCTACTACAGTTTCTCCTTTAAAGCATACTCCTATATATACTAAACCTACTGGCTTTTCTTCTGTTCCACCCCCCGGTCCCGCAATACCAGTTGTAACTACTGAAATATCTGATCCACATTCTCTACATATGCCTTCTGCCATTTCCTTAGCAGTTTCTTTACTTACTGCACCATATAAATCTAAGGTTTCCTTCTTAACACCAAGTCTTCTCACCTTAGCTTCATTGGAATATGTAACAGCACCTTCAAGAAATACCTGTGAAACTCCTGGATATGATATTAACTTAGCTGCAATCATTCCACCTGTACATGATTCAGCTGTAGAAATGGTTAAATTACTTTTACACAGCATTTCTGCAACCTTATGTTCAAGGGTAATTTCCCCTTCCCCGTATACTTTTTCCTTAAGTTTCTTTCTGACTTCTTCTTCCACAGGCTTAATTAATTTTAAACATTCCTCTTCAGTTTCTCCTTTGGCAGTTATCCTCAAACTAACATCTACACCTTTGGCATAAGGAGCAACTGTTGGGTTTTTTCCATTATCGATAAGATAAGCCAACTCTTCTGCCATAAAGCTTTCACCTATTCCAAAAATTCTTAACATCTTTGATCTGATCACACAATCTGTTAATTTTTCTAAGTAAGGAAGTGCTTGCTCATTAAACATACTTTCCATTTCTTTTGGAGGCCCTGGCAATATTATCATTTTCTTATTTTCCTCTTCAATAATTACACCACTTGCTGTTCCACAACTATTAGGCATTATTATTGCACCTTCTGGAAAATATGCCTGCTTAACGTTATTTCCTTTTAATTCACGACCTTGCTTATTAAAGTATTTCTCAATGCTTTTTAAGGTATCTTCATCAAGCTTTAATTTTTTATTGAAATACTTTGCTGCTGATTCTTTAGTAATATCATCTTGTGTTGGTCCTAAACCACCAGTAGTTATTATAAGATCGCTTCTTTTATACGCTTCATCATATGCTCTTAATAATCTTTCTTCATTATCACCAACTACCTGTTGATGATATACATCTATTCCTAAATTAGCAAGTTCTCTAGCTAAATATTGTGCATTTGTATTTACTATATCACCCAGCAATATTTCTGAACCTATTGCTATTATCTCAGCTTTCATATCTTTCACCTCAATTCAATTTACTTATAATTGAATTATACCATCTATATCCAATTAATTAATTATAAAATATAAATTTAATTTATATATTCTTATTTATTCACAAATTTAAAATCCCTAAAGCTTAAAGCTCTAGAGATATATTATTTATACTTATTAGCATTAATATAATAACCTCCAAGTGTATCAATTCCTTGATCTATTATTACAAAATTCCCTTCTCTTAACATCGAAGTAATTATATTTATGTGCTGTTTATTTGATGCATCTAAAGTAATTGTAAAATTATCATTTTTATCAACTATTCCCATATAGTCATATATATCACTATATTCTCCTAGTCCTAGCTTTCCCTTTATATCCATTCTATAGTCAGGCATATTTAATATCCTCCTACTACTTTAGTCCATCTATATTTTTACTCAATAATAATTTATGTAAATAAATTATATTTTATTCATATAGAAATACAATTTATTAGAGAATAAGAGGTGGAGTATAATTCCACCTCTTATTATTTTAAGCTTCTGCCTTTAAGTTCTTTGCTTCATTTAATATTTTTGCTAGTTCTGATTCTGGTACTTCTTCATATCTACTAAAGGTACTTACATAGCTTCCTCTTGCTTGAGTCATAGCTCTTAATGACGTAGTGTAATTAAACATTTCAGCCATAGGAACTTCAGCAATAACTTTTTGTTCATCACCAACTTGTTCCATTCCCATAACTCGACCTCTTTTTTTATTTATATCACCCATTACATCACCCATATATTCATCTGGAACCATAATTTCTACATTCATTATAGGTTCCAACAAGATAGGCTTTGCACTTTCTAAGCCTTTTTTGTATGCTATGGATGCTGCTATTTTGAAAGCCATTTCTGATGAGTCCACAGGATGATATGAACCATCATACAATATTGCTCTGACTCCTATAACAGGATAGCCAGCCAAAACACCACTAGACATACATTCCCTTAATCCTTTTTCTACTGCTGGTATAAAGTTTCTTGGAACAGCTCCACCTACTACTTTATCAACAAAATCTAAATCAAGTTCACCATCGTTTCTTGGTTCAAATTTTATCTTAACATCACCATATTGACCATGTCCTCCTGATTGTTTCTTGTGTTTTCCTTGAACATCAGCCTTACCTTTAATAGTTTCCCTATATGGAACCTTTGGTGTCTGTAAAATAACCTCTGCTCCAAATTTATTTTTTATTCTACTAGCTATTACTTCTAAGTGAGTTTCTCCTAATCCCCAAATTATAGTCTCTGCATTTTCTTTATCTCTTTCAATTTTAAAAACAGGATCCTCTTCATTAAGCTTAGATAGAGCCAAAGAAATCTTTTCTTCATCACCCTTTGCTTTAGGAAGTATTGCCATTGGCATAACTGGTACAGGAAGATTAATCTTATTATATTTAATATTAAGCTCTTGACTACATAAAGTATCACCAGTTGATGTAAATTGTAATTTAGCTACTGCGCCTATATCTCCTGCAATTATTTCATCAGTAGCAATTTGATTTTTTCCTCTCATAAAGAATAAATGAGATAGTTTTTCTTGTTTACCACTGCTAGTATTCTTCACTACTGTATCTCCATTTAACTTTCCAGTAATTACTTTAAACAATGAAATCTTTCCTACAAAAGGATCCGCTATAGTCTTAAATACGTAAGCTGAAAATGGCTTATCCTCTTCAATCTTCATAGAAATTTCATCACCAGTATCTATATCAATTGCTTTATGAGAAAGTGAGTATTTAGGTGATGGGAAACATCCTATAATGTTTTCCAGCATTGATTGAATACCAATTACTTTTGTAGCACTTCCACATAATACAGGAGCTATTTCTCCGTCAGAACATCCTTTAATAAGCCCTGAATATATATCTTCATCACTAAGTTCTCCATTTTCCAAATATTTTTCTAACAATTCTTCATCAGTTTCAGCAACTGTTTCCATTATAATTTGTCTACATTCATTTACTTTATCAATAAGATCTGCAGGAATATCTATACTTACCATTTTTTTGGTCTTATTATCTAATTTAAATGCTTTTTGTGAAATAATATTTACTACACCAATAAAATTATCTTCTTTTCCAATTGGATATTCTATAGGTACTACGCCAATTCCAAATTTTTCTTTCATTTGTTCTAATGTCTTATCAAAATCTGCATTTTCCCTATCCATTTTATTTATAAAAAATGCTCTTGGAAGATTTATTTTATTACAATACTTCCATGCTTTTTCTGCTCCTACTTCAACACCTGATACAGCACATACTACAATTGTTGCTATATCTATAGCTTTCATTCCTTGTATCATTTCGCCTTCAAAATCAAAATATCCAGGCATATCAACTATATTAATCTTTGTATTATTGGATTCAACACAAGCTATAGAAGTCGATAAAGAAATACCTCTCTTCTTTTCTTCTACTTCGTAATCCATTACAGTGGTTCCATCTTCATTTTTTCCAAGTCTATCAGTAGTGCCTGTATAATACAGTAATGCCTCAGCCAATGATGTCTTTCCTGTAGCACCATGTCCTATCAACCCTACATTTCTTAAATTTTCAAAATTGTAGTTTTTCATGATATCTTAGATAATACTTGCTCTAAGTACTATCCTTCACCCACCTTTCTTATATATAGTGTTAGTATATTTATAATTAAAACCATTTAACTTAATAAATATCTATTAAATTTTTATGTTTTAATATGTTCAAATAGTACAAGCCTCGTAATATTTCCAAAGTATTTTATTTACTTCCTATTGTTATAAAATTATTCCCTTATTTAATAGTATTTATCCCTTTTAATTTACATTACTTATTATTTATTATTTATTATTTAACCTTAGACCTTACCCCTAAATTATTTTTAAGTACAAAAAAGGAACTATATCTATCTGATATAGTTCCTTTTAATCATGAATAATTCTTAAAAATATTTGTAATCTATTTATACAGCTTGTACATTAATTCATCATTCATATTTCATAATTATATTAAATTCCCATTCCTACTCCTGGTCCTAATGGAAGTCCTAAAACAAACCATACTACTAGTAGTAATGACCATCCTATTAAGAATATCATTGAATAAGGTAACATAGTTGAAATTATAGTTCCTGCTCCTGATTCATCATCATATTTTTGTGCAAATGCCACTATTAATGCAAAGTAACTCATTAATGGTGATATTAAATTAGTTGATGAATCTCCAATTCTGTATGCCATTTGAGTAAGAGCTGGTGAATAACCCATTTCCATTAACATTGGCACAAATATTGGTGCCATTATTGCCCATTTAGCTGAAGCTGATCCCATGAATATATTTATAAATGCTGCAACAATTATAAATAATAATATTAACGGAATTCCTTTTAACCCTATATTCTTTAATAAGTCTGCTCCCTTAACAGCTATTACAGTCCCCATATTTGTATAGCTGAAGTATGCTACGAATTGAGCAGCAAAGAATACTAATATTATGTATGATCCCATAGAAGCCATACTTTTACTCATTAAATTAACTACTTGATTACTATCTTTTATTTCTCTAGCACCAATTCCATAAGCAATCCCTGGAATTAAGAATAGTAAAGAAATAATAACAACGATTGATGACATAAATGGTGATGTAAGAATTTCTCCTGTTTCAGGATTTCTTAATACCCCACTCTCTGGTACAACTAATAATGCCATACCTATTAAGAATAATACTAAAGCGATTCCTGCAAATCTTAATCCTCTTTTTTGTTCAGCAGTTAAATCTGCTAATGTTTCAGTTACATATCCCTTATATTTACCTAACTTTGGTTCAACTATAAATTCTGTTACTATTGTTCCTAAAATAGTTATTAGGAATGTTGATGCTATAATAAAGTACCAGTTATCAGTAATTCCTACAGTTGTAGTAGCATCTGCCATTTTAGCAGCTTCAGTACTGATTCCAGATAATAAAGCATCTGTTGATCCAACCATAAGGTTAGCACTAAATCCTCCTGATACCCCTGCAAAAGCTGCAGCGATACCTGCTAATGGATGTCTTCCAAAACTCATAAATACAACAGCACCTAAAGGTATTAAAACTACATATCCTGCATCTGATGCTATACTTGACATTACCCCCGCAAAAACAACTACTAGAGTTATTAATCTTTTAGGTGTACTACTTACTAGTTTTGTTAAGCAAGCTCCTATTAATCCTGATCCTTCAGCTACACCTACACCAATTATTGCAACAAGCACTGTACCTAATGGTGCAAATCCTGTAAAGTTTGTTACTGCTGAAGTAAACATATATCTTATTCCTTCAGGACTAAGCAAACTTACAATTGATGAAGACATTTCTTTTATTTCATTTGTTGATCTATCTAATCCTGTATAAGTAACTGATACACCTAATTTAGCACATATATGTGACACCACTGCTATTATTACACATAATAATAAGAAAATAATTGCTGGATGTGGTAAGGCATTTCCTACTCTCTCAACAGTACCTAGAAAACCTTTTTTCTTTTTGTTCTCATTCATCCCATACGCCTCCTAAGTTTTTTAAATTTGATTTTGCAATTTGTTTTTTTTAAAATTTCATTTGCTATGTTTTCATTATATATTGATATAATAACAAAATCAAACATTTTTTTTAATTTTTTCATTAATTATATACATTTTTACTATTTATATGTTAAATAATACAAGGAATAATAGAATATTTATAACTTATTATATGTTTTTTTAACGATTTAGTTATTCATAATTATATTTTTTCAAAAAAAAACTACTAATAATGCAATTTGACATTATTAGTAGTTTCATTGGTTAAATTTTTATCATGTTTTTAACCTTATAAAACAAATTATTAACTATAGAAGCTGCAATTCCTCCACAAGTATCTATAAAAACATCCTTAATTGCTGCACTTCTTCCTGGTACAAAATACTGATGAAACTCATCTGAAGCAGCATAAATTATAACTCCCATAATAGAGTACAAGATTATCTTCTTACTGTGAATGTAATTCTTAATTACATTAAATAATAAAATATATAAAACAAAGTATTCACTAAAATGCGCTGATTTTCTTATAATAAATGTTATTTTACTTATATTATCTTGTGATATCTCAATACCGATTTTAGATAATAATAATACTATTTTACCACTTTGGCCAGATGATACTTGTCCTGTTTGTTGAGACATATAAAATATAAAAACCATCCATGATAATAATAATATCCATGAAATTAATTTCTTCTTTTTCTTCTGCTGCTTCATTACTTCTCCTACCCTCTAAATCATTTGTTACATAACTTAACTTATTAATTCTTTTCAACTAAATACTTATTAATATATGCCAGTGACTCCTCTAATATATTTTGACTTCCTTGCAAATCCTGTATTTTTACTTCCATACCATATATTCTTTGTTCAATCTTGTATAAAAGATCTTTAACATCATTTAATACTTTTGTTTCATATGATACTTGATTTCCATCTATATCTATATATATCTTCTCTGGAGGTGAGCCACACTTTGAACATTTAAGGTAAACATTATTGTTTTCTGTATCTCTATAAATTTTAAAACCATCATTATTACACTTTGAACAAATTGATAACATAATAAAATCATAATAATTTGTATCTAAATAGTATTCACTTGAGCAATTTTTGCATATTAATTTTAATCGTCCATCCTCTGATTCTATAGAAAAAATATTTCCACTACATCCTTCCTTTTCACAAACCACAGTTCTTATCACTACGATTCCTCCTTATACTTATCCCAATATACTCTTATCATCAATTATTATGCATTTGATTATCTATATATTACTCATAGTTTAAAATATATTTTCAAAAACTCTCTAGTTTTATTTTAGCTATCTAACTTCCATTACATTTTCACTAGCTAATCTCTTTTCTATATTCTTTATTTTCTCATCTACTATATTTGTGTTTTTTCCCAGTAACACTAATTCTCTTTTTGCTAGTTTTAATTCAACTATCATTTTCTCTAATTCAGTCCTTTTTTCCATACATTCACATCCCTAATTTTTTATAAAAATAATTATAGAATTATTTCATAATTGACTTATCTTTATAATAGTGTATACGTGCCTT
>OCPP01001787.1_pt1 | contig 10606 bp, 9 predicted proteins | sample 1538211 | NCBI WGS metagenome assembly OCPP01 (sample SAMEA2580193, study PRJEB22360) | human gut metagenome | biome: human gut; feature: human-associated habitat; material: faeces | place: Denmark | collected 2008/2010
CATATGGTCGGTGACGATGACGGTGAGGTTCCACCTGTTCCCATTCCGAACACAGAAGTTAAGCTCACTCGTGCCGAAGATAGTTGGCTGGAGACGGCCTGTGAAAATAGGTAGATGCCGACTTCTCTTTTAATATGGCCCGTTGGTCAAGCGGTTAAGACAGCGGCCTCTCACGCCGTTAACGTGGGTTCGATTCCCGCACGGGTCACCATAAAAGCTCTGCTTCTTCGGAGGCAGAGCTTTTTGTTATGTGCAGCCTTTCCTACAGAACTGAGGGAAATAGACGGCTGAAGTTGATGAAGCAAACGATGATTTGAGGGCACAGCGCTTGACAGCACCCCAAGTCCGGCATATGCTTGTAACAATGGGTTAGCTTTAATTAACTGCAAAATAGAGGAGGATGGCCACGATGCGAATTCTTGTATATGGTGCGGGTGTGCTGGGGTGCAATCTAGCACGAGACTTTTTCAAGGCAGGGAAGGACGTTACTCTGCTTGCGCGGGGGAAATGGGCCGAGACCATCAAAACAAACGGGCTGTGCATTAAAAACTATGTGCTCCCAGTGAAATCGACCGTCCGTGTGCCGGTGGTGACGGAATTAGCATCGGAGGATGAGTATGATGTGATCTTCGTTGCTGCGCGCTACACGCAGGTGGCTACGATCCTGGATGCGTTGCGCGCCAATAAGAGCAAAAACGTTGTTTTCCTGGGCAATAATGTGCAGCCAGAGAAACTGGTGACGGCTCTGCCAGAAAAGAATGTGATGTTCGCCTTTGCTTCTTCGGCAGGGCACCGTGAGCAGGACCGTGTTGTTTCAGTTGATCTGAAAAAAATTACGATCGGCCAGCTGCGCGGTGCGCAATCTAACGAGCAGCTGATTCAGAAAATCATTGCTGGGACAGGTTATAAAGTCACATATGAGCCAAACATGGGGGACTATCTGCTTTGTCACGCCGCCTTTGTGCTGCCAGTGGCCTTTGCCTGCTACAAAACTGACGGTGACCTCAAGCGGCTGAAAGGGGACACCGCCTACTTTAATAAGATGGCCGATGCCAATGTAGAGGGCTATCGCGCGCTGAAAAACAGCGGCCATGCGATTTTGCCCAAGGATGACGAGGAGTTTGAGGGCGAAAAGTACCGCAAGATCTGCGTGAAATTCTTTACCCTGATGTGCGCAACGGGCCTGGGCAAAGTCTGCGCCTCGGACCACGCAATGAATGCCATTGAGGAGATGAGCACGCTTAACCGCGACCTGAAAAAGCTGTTTGAGGAAAATGGCGCTTCCTATCCGGTTTGGAAAGAGATGGAAAAGGACGCGGAAAAGTACCTGCAAAAATAAAAAATCAAATTGTGCGCTGAATAACAACGGTTGGTCTTAAAATCCAACATTTTTTTCGGGTGTTTTCTTAAAAATCTACGTGAATCGGGGCGAGTGCTTTACACCGCTTCCAGGCTGCGCTATAATGCAAAATTATAGAGAGGGAAGGGAACAGCCAATGAAACCGTTGATTGGATTGACGCCTATCGTGGACGCGGGGCGGGACAGCCTGTGGATGCTGCCCGGGTACATGCAGGGGCTGGAGGCAGTTGGGGGCATCGGGATGATGCTGCCGCTGACGGATGATGCCGCTATGCTGAAAGACATTGTGGACCGGGTGGACGGCCTTTTGCTGACCGGAGGCAACGATGTGGCACCGGTGCTGTACGGTGAGACAAAAGAGACGTTCTGCGGCGAAAATGACCCGCGGCGTGACCGCATGGAGGCCAGGCTCATCGAGTTGGCTTTGCAGGCGGATAAGCCGGTGTTTGGCATCTGCCGCGGGCTGCAAATTTTAAATGTGGTGCTAGGAGGTACGCTATATCAGGATTTGAAAACCCAGACCGGCACCGAGATCGCCCACAGTATGGACAAGCCGTATGACCGCACCGTGCATGAAGTGAACATCCTGCCCGACACGCCGCTGGCTGCGTTGTACGGCCCCGGTCCGCTGGCGGTGAACAGCCGCCATCATCAGGGCATCAAGGGGCTGGCTCCGGCGCTGCATGCCCAGGCGGTGGCTTCGGATGGGTTGGTCGAAGCTGTTTACTTGCCGGAATACCGTTTCGTACAGGCCGTGCAGTGGCACCCGGAACATCGTTGGCAGGCGGCGGAAAGCCAAAGTTTGCTGCGCAGTTTTGTGGACGCCTGCCGGGGATAATAAAATAGGAAAAGAAAAGTGCATGTGCCGGGTGAAGGCGCATGCACTTTTTGCTTGTTGGAAGATCGAATGGCTGCGGGAGCGGATAGATGCGAGCATCGAACCTTACAATAGGAACGGAAAGTATATAGCAAAAATTACAAAATTCCCAGTCCCGTCAGCAGGGTCTTGAGGCCGATCAGGATCAGCACGATGCCGCCGATGCGCTCGGAAGGAGCGCGGTACTTATCGCCGAAGAGGGCACCTACGCGCACACCGATGGCAGACAGCAGGCAGGTGATGCAGCCAATCAGGCCGGCGGCGGGCAGGATATTGACCTGCATGGCGGCAAAGCTGACGCCGACAGCGAAGGCATCGATGCTGGTGGCAACGGCCAGCGGCAGCATTGCTTTGGCGGAGTAGTCATCGTCCAGCTTTTCGTCGCCGCCGAAGCTTTCCCGCACCATGTTGACACCGATGATGGCCAGCAGCACAAAGGCGACCCAGGGACCGAAGTTGGTCAAGACCACGGCGAAGCGGTCACCCAGGAAGAAGCCCAGTGTGGGCATCAAGAACTGGAAGCCGCCGAACCACAGCCCGCAGGTCATGGCGTGGGCAAAGCTGACCTTGTGGACCGAAAGGCCCTTGCAGATCGAAACGGCAAAAGCGTCCATGGAAAGGCTGATGGCGATCAGGATCAGGTCAAATAATGTCATGGGTATTCCTCCGTTTTTGTAAGGGCACAAAAAAAGACCTATCTGTCCTGCACAAAAGGCGCTGAACAGATAAGTCTCGTCGTTTAAAGTTAAGCCAGGGGCACGCCCCATTATGTTGGCAGAACTGCACCGCACGGCTGCTCCACCGCATAGGGTGCTGACTACTCCCTTATGTTCTTTTTGTAGTGTACTATGGAAAAGAAAGTTTGTCAATACGTTAGAAAAGACTGATTTTTGTCCGACGCGCTGCGCCCCTTGCACAATCTGTCGGTTTGGGGTAAAATAGGATGGATTTAATATAAGTAATCGGGGGATACCTATGCAATACAAAGTTCTGGCACTGGATCTGGACGGTACACTGACCAACAGCGAGAAAATCATCACGCCACGCACCAAGGCAGCTTTGATGAAAGCCGCAGCCCGCGGCGTCTGCATCGTGCTGGCCAGCGGCCGCCCCACCGTCGGCATTGAGCCGCTGGCGCGGGAACTGGAACTGCAAAAATACGGCGGCTGCATTTTAAGCTACAACGGCGGCAAGATCATCGATTGCAAGACCGGCCACGTGCTGGTGCAGCACGCTTTCCCGCCGGACCTCATCGAGCCGGTGTGCACTTTCTCCCGCTACTGGAACGTGGTGCCCCTGACCTATGACACCCACGGCATCATTACCGAGAACGCCTCCAGCCCCTACGTGCAGGAGGAAGCCCGCATCAACAAGATCCCGGTGCGCCAGGTAGAAAACCTGCCTGCCACCGTGAATTATCCCATCAACAAGCTGCTGCTGACCGGCGACCCCGTGGACATGCCCCATGTGGAGGAGCTGATGCAGCAGGAGTTCGCGGGCAAGCTGTCCATCTGCCGCAGCCAGCCCTTCTTTATCGAGACGATGCCGCTGGGCGTGGGCAAGGATACCTCGCTGGAGATGCTGCTGCGCGCCAAAGGTCTGACCGCTGCCAACCTGATGGCCTGCGGCGACGGCTGGAATGACCTGCCGATGATCCGCTGCGCCGGTATGGGCGTGGCGATGGGCAATGCCCAGGCCCCCGTAAAAGCGGCGGCCGACTATCAGACGGCCGACAACGACCACGACGGTGTGGGGCTGGCTGTAGAAAAATTTATCTTGAGCGAGGAGAACTGACCTGTGAACCTGATCGTTTTTGACCTCGAATGGAATATCGGGTATCAGCCCAAAACGTTTTTGTACCACGGTACAGAATTGACGCTGCGGGGTGAGATCATCCAGATTGGTGCGGTGCGCATCAATGCCCGCGGCGACGTGCTGGATACTTTTGAAGTGAACCTGCGACCGCGCATCTTCCGCAAATTGCAGCACCACATCGCCAAAGTGACCGGCCTGAGCCAGGGCGACCTGGACGCCGGGCTGCCGATGAAAGAGGGTCTGCAGAAGTTCCTGGATTGGGCCGGCCCGGACGCCGAGCTGGCCGAATGGGGCCTGGATGACGTACCTGTTCTGAAGCAGAACCTTTTTTTGGCAGGCCTGGATGAGAACTGGCCCGACCGCTGGTACGACCTGCAGCGTATCTTTTTGCAGGCCTATCCCCGCAAAGAAGGGGAGGGCCTGACGCTGGAAAGCGTGGTCGACCGGCTGGGCATCCCCAAGGAGGAACCCTTCCACAACGCTTTGGATGACGCACTGTACACCACCAAGGTCTGCCGTAAGCTGCCGCTGGCCGAGGGGCTGGCGACCCACCCCACCGAGGAAGAACTGCTGAAAGAAGCCTTGCTGGGCGCCGAGCCGAACCCTGCCGCGCGGGACATCCGCCTGTTCATGAACCGGATGGAGCATGACGACTACCGCAACGTGTCCGAACTGACCGAGGCAGCCTGCCCCGAGTGCAGCGCACCGCTGACGCCTGACGAAGTGTGGCTCAAGCGGGGGAACACCGGCTACTACACCCGTTGCACCTGCCCCTACTGCGGGGCGTGGTACCTGCGGTTCAAGCTCAGCCGCCGCGACGGCCTGCATTGGAGCTTTGCCCGGTGCACTGAGCCTGCCACCCCCGAGGCCGACGCCAAGTGGGACAAGCAGAAAGCTGCCCTGCTGGAGCGTATGAAGCGCAAGGCGAAAAAAGAATAATCCTTTTTTATTTATCAAAAATAAACAACACCCCCGCATAGCCAAAACGGCTGTGCGGGGGTGTTGTTGGTAAAATTGCAAAAATCAGTAGGTGATGATAATACCCCGGTCCTGGGCGTAGAAGCTGCACAGGCCGCTGCAGGGCACGATGCGCACAGGGGCTTCGGGCCATTTGGCCAGAATGCCGTGTTCCAGCAGGCGGGCGGCGGTCTGGTTGCCGCACTCGCTGATGAGCACTGGGTGCACACCGTCGTAGTTGTCCTCGTCCATCTGCTCCAGAATCTTGGCCAGCACGCGGGTCTCGCCGCGGGTCTTGAAGTAGAAGTCGATCTTACCATCGGAGGTGCGGCGGCCCAGTACACGCATGTTCAGGCGGCCCGCGATAAAGCCCACCACCTTGCTGACGCGGCCGTTCTTGGCCAGGTTGTCAAAGCTGGCCAGGGAAAACAGGATGTGGGTGCTTTCGGCGAACTTTTCCAGCGCAAAGCAGATGTCCTCAAATGTCTGGCCCTCGCCGATAAGCTTATTGGCCAGCTCGGCCGCACCGGCCAGCGCACCGGAGCAGCTGAGGGTGTCCAGAATGAAGATCTTCTTTTCGGGGTGTTCTTCCAGCACCATGGTCCGGGCGGCCACGGCGGCGTTATAGCTGCCGGAAAGATTGCTGCTGATGGTCAGCGCAATGCAGTTATCGGCCTGCAAAAAATACTCGGCCCATTCTTCCGGGCTGGGGCAGGCAGTGGTGCTGGCGCCGTTGTAGTCGGTCATGGCCTGCAGCATCTGTGGCACATTCAGGGTGGCCAGGTCCACATATTCGCGCTCACCCACACGGATCTTGAACGGTACAAGGGCAAACTGCACCCCGGCACTGGGGTGCTCCAGCTCCCGGATCTCGCAGGAGCTGTCACATACGATCATCCACGCCATAGGCAAAAGCCTCCGTTTCTGTGGCTTGTTATTTCTATATACTATTATAGAAGGTACAGGCAGTTCCGTCAAGGTGGTTCTGTGCCGCTCGTATAAGGTCGTGTAAGGTGGGAGAGAACCTTCGGAACTTTCACCGAAAAAACCTCTTGATTTTAGTGGATTTTTTCAAGCTGACCCTGTATAATGATAAGTATATATCTAAGTGTAAGGGGGCGCAGCTGTATGCCGCAAAAGGGGCTGCCAACTGTAACTGCCATTATCGTGGCCGCGGGGGCCTCCCGCCGCATGGGATTTGATAAACTCAGCTACTGTCTGCCCGATGGGCGCACGGTATTGGAGACAAGCTGTGCCCTGTTTGTCGCCCACCCGGCGGTGGACGAGCTGGTACTGGTGGCGGGCGGCAACCGCCCCCAGTGCGAGGCTATCGCCGCGGCCTGCCCCAAGCCCTGCACCGTGGTGCAGGGGGGCGCGACCCGTGCCGACAGTGTGCATAATGGCCTGGCTGCCGCCAAGGGCCAGCTGGTGGCCATCCACGATGCTGCCCGCCCCTTTGCCAGCGAGGAAGTCATCACCCAGGTCTTGCAGGCTGCCGCCAAGACCGGCGCTGCCGCCCCGGCGGTGCCCGTGAAGGATACTATCAAGGTGGCGGACAAGGATGGCAAAGTCGTCACCACGCCGGACCGCGCCACCCTTTACGCCGTGCAGACGCCCCAGTGCTTTGACCGGGCACTGTACTTACAGGCGCTGGAAGCTGTCAGCGGCGAGAAAGCCAGTCTGGTCACCGATGATTGCAGCCTGTTTGAACTGGCTGGTCTGCCCGTCACACTGACGGCGGGTGACTACGCCAATTTAAAAATCACCACCAAAGAGGACTTACAAAAGGAGAACACCATGCGTATTGGTCACGGATATGATGTACACCGTTTGGTCGAGGACCGCAAGCTTATCTTAGGCGGGGTAGAGGTCCCCTACGAGAAAGGCCTGCTGGGCCATTCCGACGCCGATGTGCTGCTGCACGCGGTGATGGACGCCGTGCTGGGCGCAGCGGCCCTGGGTGACATCGGCCAGCATTTCCCCGATACCGACCCCGCCTACAAGGGCGCGGACTCCCTGGCGCTGACCCGCGAAGTAGCGAAAATTATCGCCGCTCACGGCTACAAGGTGGGGAACATCGATGCGACGATCCTATGCCAGCGGCCGAAGCTGGCCCCCCACATCCCGGCTATGCGTAAGAATATCGCCGATGCCTTCGGCCTGCCGCTGGACGCTGTGAGCGTAAAGGCCACAACCGAGGAACATCTCGGCTTTACCGGCGAAGGGCTGGGCATTGCGGCCCACGCTGTCGCTCTGATCGAGTGAACGTAACCAACCTTTAAGAGGGAAAGGACAGGACTTTACCCATGCTGCAAAACCAAACGTTATCCGCTATCATCAGCAGTCTGCGGGCGTTCGATCTGTTTTCAGACACGCTCGACATCCTGATCATTTCCTTTGTGTTTTACCAGCTTATCCAGTTCGCCCGCAAATCCCGGGCCGGCCAGTTGGTCAAGGGCATCGCGCTGCTGATTTTATTCTACGGCTTCGCGGTGCTGCTGGACCTGCGCACCGTCACCTGGGTACTGAACAACGTGGTCACTGTGGCCTTTACGGCGGCGGTGGTCATCTTCCAGCCGGAGCTGCGCCGTGCACTGGAGCGCATGGGCCAGACCACCGTATGGGCGAACCGGCTGGTCGGCAACCGCCGCACCGATCCTTCGCTGCGCGGTGTGTGGCAGAGCGCTGTGGTTGCCATCTGCGATGCGGCTGAACAGCTTTCCGACACCCGCACCGGTGCCCTGATGGTGCTGGAACGCCGCAATAACCTGGACGAGATCATCCGCACCGGCACGCCGATGCATGCTGACGTCATCCCCGAAATGCTGGGCACCATCTTTTACGAGGGCACGCCACTGCACGACGGCGCAGTTGTCATCCGGGACGGCGTCATTGTGGCTGCAGGCTGCGTGCTGCCCCTTTCCAACAACCTGGATATGGGCAAGGATATGGGCACCCGCCATCGCGCCGGCCTGGGCATGAGCGAGAATTCCGACGCCATCGTCGTGGTCGTGTCCGAGGAGACCGGCATTATCTCGCTGGCAAAAAACGGCGTGTTGATCCGCCGCCTGGACCGCCAGAACCTCTTTAACCTCTTGCAGGAGGAGGTCGTCCCGCCTGAGGAGACCGAGGAAGACAACGAATCCGTGCTGAAAAAACTGCTGCGAAAAGGAGGGAACGCACCCCATGCCAAAGCCGAATAACGCACCCCAGGGGCGCAAATCCCTGATGGATAACCGCGTAGTTTCCATCCTGATGGCGCTGGCCTGCGGCCTGGCTACCTGGTTGGTCGTTACCATCTACATCGATCCCCAGGGCAGCACCACCATCCGGGATGTGCCCATCAACTACGCCAACTCCGCCACTACCTACACCAACCAGGGCTTGGACATTGTGGAGCGGCCCGACATCAGCGGCGTAACCGTGCGGGTCGAGGGCAACATCACCAGCATTGGTAAGATGACCAGCTCCGACATCATGGTCTATCCCAGCTATTCCGGCGTCAGCGGTGCAGGCAAGGTCACCCTGCGCCTGCAGGCCCGCGTGACCAATACCACCGATTACTCCGGCAACATCAAGTGTACAGTGGAAAAACCCTACGATACGATCGACGTCGTGTTCGATGAAGTCAGCGAAAAGACCGTGCCCGTCACGGTGGATGCCTCGGCTGTCTCTATCGCCGACGGCTATATGCTGAACAAGACCTCCGCTGTTCCCGCTGAGATCACGCTGCGCGGCCCCACCAGTGAGCTGGATCAGATCAGCCAGGTGGTGGCCCCGGTGCTGAGCGACGACGCGCTGGCCGACACCACCACCACGCCCTCCACGCTGGAGCTGCGGGACGAGAACGGCAACACCATCACCCCGCAGTACACCACGATGGACAGCGATTCCGCCAACGTCACGCTGACGATCTACCAGGTGCGGGAGCTGCCGCTGGAAGTGGATTTCATCGGCGTGCCCAACGGCTTTGACACCAGCAGCCTGCACTACACCTTGAGCCAGCAGAAGCTGCGCGTAGCAGGCCCGGCCCGCACCGTCAGTGCGCTGGAAAGCCTGACCGTGACCGACTTTGACCTGGCCCGCGAGTTCGAGATGGACCGCGACTACCAGCGTTTGATCGAGCTGCCCGCCGGCGTAGTCTCGCTGGACGGCGTGACAAACGTAACGCTGAGCTTTGACACTACGGACATGGCCTCCACTATGCTGAACATCTCCAACATCCGGCTGGTCAACGTGCCCAGCAACTATGATATGGAGATCCTGTCCAGCCTGGTCAGCGGCGTGGAATTGTACGGCCCGAAGGATGAGATCGAGGAGCTGTCCGCCGACAGCGTAGTCGCGCAGATCGACTGCCAGAGCATCAGCCTGACGGTAGGCCAGCAGACCATCCCGGTCACCATCCAGATCCCGTCCTCCACCCGCATCTTCGCCACCGGCAGCTACACGGTACAGTGCGAGGTCACGGCGAAATAAAAAGTGCGCATCCCGCAAATGGCCCCCTCTGGGAGGGGGCTCCCGCGAAGCGGGTGGGGGAGAGAGCCTTGGTTTGAATGTCTCTCCCTCAGTCAGCTTCACTGACAGCACTCCTTCTCTGGCACTTCGTGCCACCTCCCCCGCGTCGGGGGAGTCTGTCTCACAGAGGGAGCCAAAGAGGTTATCTATGCTATTAGTCCGCAATATCCGCCTGCCGCTCAGCTGTCCTGACCCGGACGCAGAGGCGGCGGCCCAGGCTTTGCACATCCTGCGCGTGCCCGCCCACAAAGCGGCCCGCTGCGGGGTGGCAAAATTATCGGTAGATGCCCGGCACGGCAAGCCCGTGCTGGTCTATACCATGGCGATCACGCTCAAAGACGAGGGTGAGGAATCGGCATACGCCGGGGCCTCGCCCTGCGTCTGTTTCACACAGCCCACCAGGTTTTCTTTCTCGGTAGGCGATACAGCGTTAAAAACGCGCCCGGTGGTCGTGGGCCTTGGCCCGGCGGGCCTCTTTGCCGCGCTGCTGCTGGCCCGCAGCGGCTTCCGTCCGCTGGTGCTGGAACGCGGCCCAGAACTGGACGAGCGCGTGAAAGCCGTCGAGCATTTTGAAAAGACCGGTGAACTGAACTTGAACGCCAACATCCAGTTTGGCGAGGGCGGCGCAGGTACTTTCTCCGATGGCAAGCTGACCACCCGCGTGGGCGACCCGCTTTGCGCCTTTGTGACCGATGCCTTTTTGCAGCACGGCGCCCCGGCGGACATTGCCTGGCGGCAAAAGCCCCATGTGGGTACTGATCTTTTGCGCGGCATCATCCGCAGCATCCGGCAGGAAATTATCGCGCTGGGCGGTGAGGTGCGGTTCAACACCGCCCTGACCGGTCTGAAGATCGAAAACGGTGCCCTGGCGGGCGTTGAGACCACGGCGGGCGATTTTGCCTGCGAGCAGCTGATCCTGGCGGTTGGCCACAGCGCCCGGGACACCTTTGCCATGCTGCACGGTTCAGGCCTGCCGCTGGAGTGCAAGCCTTTCTCGGTGGGCTTCCGGGCCGAACACCTGCAAACCGAAATTGACAAGAGCCTCTACCACGCCGCCGCCGGCCACCCGGTGCTGCCGGTGG
>OCPP01001789.1_pt1 | contig 10600 bp, 8 predicted proteins | sample 1538211 | NCBI WGS metagenome assembly OCPP01 (sample SAMEA2580193, study PRJEB22360) | human gut metagenome | biome: human gut; feature: human-associated habitat; material: faeces | place: Denmark | collected 2008/2010
TGGCACCCCTGTGTGCCCATACTTTTGTTGTTCTCTTTGTTGTTTCTGTCATTTCTATATGCCTCTCTTATATAAAATTCATTTACAATACTCCCCCAATAATATATTTCACCTTTTCCATCTCCGCTTTTTTGCAAAATACCCGGACAGTCAGGCTGTCATATTGGGGAAATTACCGTAAATCTTCATAAACAGGGAACCGCATACGCAGCCCCCTGTCCTCATTTAAGTATAAATATTTTTCCTGTGAATGATTATAACACTTCTCAATGTACTGTTATCAATATTTTTATTCATTCAACAAGTTATAATCTTCGATGGATTTGTTCATATCAGAAGCCATTTTGCTCACCGCATCCTCTGCAGATTCTTTTCCGTTGAGCATATTCTCAATCTCTGTTTCTACAATCGCACGTGCTTCCGGGAATACGCTGAGAAGTGCACCTGCATATTCCGGTGCAGAATCATGAAGCTGGTCAATGGCTGTCTGGAACTGTGGGTATTTTGCAATGTTGTCTTTGAATACCTGCTCGTCATGTGCTGCTGTTGTTACAGGGAAGTATCCTGTCTGTGCATTCCAGTATGCCTGTGATTCCGCAGATACCAGATATTTTACAAATTCCCATGTAGCTGCTTTCTTTGCATCATCCTGGTTGTCAAGCATCCAGAGAGAAGCACCACCGATGGATACACCACCTTTATCATCATCTGTAATGGATGGGAAGTATGCGGTACCTACTTCAAAGGAACCGTTTACATCCTGCAGAATCTGTTTCAGGGACGCTGTGGAACCTAATGTCATAGCTGCTTTTCCGGAAGAGAAATCTGCAAGTCCAGAATCTCCGCCTCTTCCTACGTTTGGTGCATAGCCTGCGTCATAAAGTTTCTTCCACTCATTAAGAATATTCAGTGCACCTCCGTTTTCATCGAATGCAACCTTTGTAGCTGCTGCCTCACGTCCGTTTCCGTTATCTACATATGGCAGACCCTGTTTGCACATAAACTCTTCGAAAAACCATCCATAGATTCCCATGGATAATGCTTCTCCCGCACCGCCTTTGTTTACAAGGTCATCTGCAACCTCTGCGATTCCCTCAAGGCTTGTAGGTACCTCTGTCACACCTGCTTTGTCAAACATATCCTTGTTGTAATAAAGAATCGGTGTAGAGGAGTTAAATGGCATAGAATATAATTTATCATCTACTGTATAATAAGCTGTGATATTTGGTTCCAGATCAGATACATCATATCCTTCGCTGTCAATCATGTCCTGCATTGGGATCACCCATCCGGAATCAATCATGAAACGGGTTCCGATATCATAAATCTGTACCAGATCAGCTCCCATATTTCCAAGCTGAGCACTTTTTAACTTATTGATCTCATCGTCATATTCTCCCTGATACTGAGAATCCACTTTAATTCCATATTCATTTTCTTCATTAAATTTATTTACCAGATAGTCCAATGCTTCCCCGTTGACACCGCCCATTGCGTGCCAGAATGAAATCGTTGTTCCCTCCGGAATGTCTGCCTTTTTCTCTGCTGCCATGCAGGTAGTTGGAAGAATTGCGCTGAATACTGTTGCTGCTGTTAATAATACTGCGAGTTTACGCTTCATAACTTACCTCTTTCTTTTCATGTTGTTTGTTTTTGTTTTCTCTATTTCTCAGCCTTTTACGGCACCTGAGAACATACCTCGGATCAGCTGCTTCTGTCCTGCAATGAATATGGAAATGGACGGAAGGATGATCAGCACTACGCCTGCGATCATCAATGTAATAGACTGGGAGTCTACGCTGTCCAGCATACCGATACCGATACCGATCTGCACAGTACGCATCTTGTCTGATCCTGTCACAAGTAATGGCCACATGTACATATTCCATGCATTAATAAATGTGTACACTGCCATAGCTCCCATTGCTGATTTTGTCAGCGGCATCAGAATCTGCCAGATAAATCGCAGATTGGAGCAGCCGTCAATCTTCGCTGATTCATACAGCGAAATCGGAAATGTAAGATAAAACTGTCTGAACAGGAAGATTCCCATTGCAGATGTGAGATAGGGCACGATCAGTACCTGATAGGAATCCAGCCAGTTCCATCCGCTGACTGTCAGGTAATTGGAAATAATCGTTGCCTCTCCCGGAATCATCATAGTTGCCATCACCAGCATAAACAGCACATTTTTTCCTTTGAAATCCAGAAAGGAAAAGGAAAACGCTGCCAGTGAACAGGAAATGATCTGTCCGAAAGTGATGAGACCTGCTACCAGGAAAGAGTTTACTACAAAACGAACCAGCGGAACCTTCTGCAGTGCCTGTCGGAAATTCTCCAATGTCGGATGTTTGGGCAGGATATTCATATCCAGAGTAAAAAGTTCACCGGATGGCATAAATGCAATACTTACTGCGTATAAAAGAGGCAGAAGAACAATTAACGCCACGACAATATTTAAGACAATGTGTCCGGCAGTTCTGGCCGCTCTTTTATATTTCTGCTGCGCCAGCATTTTTGCTTTTACTTCCTGAAACCTCTGGCGTTCCAGATCCATCTGTTTTTCTTTTTCAGCAGTGATGCTGCCTAACTGTGACATTAATATTTCACTCCTTTTTTCTCAATTTTAAACATTACCAGAGTAAGTACCAGCACGATCAGGAAAAGTACCACTGACTGGGCTGCTGCACTTCCGAAACGATAGTTAAAGAAGGCATCTCTGTAAATGGAATACACGATCAGGTTTGTGGATTCTCCGGGACCACCCTGTGTCAGAATCTTGACCTGTCCGAATGACTGGAATGCCTGAATGATGTTTACCACTAATGTGTAGAACATCATTGGTGCCAGTCCCGGAAGTGTCAGGCGGTAGAATTTCTGGAATGAACTTGCGCCGTCTACGGAAGCTCGTTCATAAATAGTTTCATCAATGTTACTTAATCCTGCTGAAAAATACAGGAAGTTGATTCCACTGTTAAGCCATGCAGTAAGAACTGCTACGCAGATCAGTGCGTATTTCGGATCACTGACCCAGTTGATATCCAGATGAAAAATCTTATTGATGATTCCTACGGATGGATGAAGCATGATCTTGAAGATCATTGCTGCTGAACTGGATGCGATTGCCATTGGCAGTGCATATGCAGTACTGAAAAAACGGATTCCCGGAAATGTTTTGTTGCAGAGGACTGCTGTTGTAAGTCCCAGGATCATACTGACTGCAACTACGATCACAACAAAGATCAGGGTAACTGCCAGACTGTTCCAGAATGAGGATGACTGTAATAATTCTTTGTAGTTGCCAAGTCCTACGAATAGTTTTGCCTGTCCCATCTTATTCGTTTTAAAAAGACTTAAGTATAAAGTCTTAAAAAACGGGTAGAATAAGAAGATTCCAAAGATCAGAAAGCTTGGAAACAGGTATGCGTAGGCACCTGTGTTTTTTAACTTCTTCATGTATTGAACACCTTTCCTGTTTTTATGAGTTTTATATTGAACTTTTGAACAATATCATTGCTTATGAAAACATCCCTTTTCTCAGAGTGATATTCTCCTGAGTTTCCAGATCAAATGCTGAAATGTATGCCATGTCGATCCAGAGTGTTACTTTATCGCCTTTATCAAGCAGACTGTCACCGGAAACTTTTGCACAGCAGTCCTGACCATCGTGATTGAAATGAAGAATTACTTCTGCCCCAAGCAGTTCTCTGGCTGTGACTGTGACTTCCATTTTCCACTCTCCTCTGGTATCTGCTTCTGCGGGTTTTTCCAGAAAATGTTCCGGACGGATTCCGAGTTCAATGTTTCTTCCAACATAGCCCTGACGTTTCAGGATTTTCCATAAGAAATCCGGGATTGGGATGTCTCCGTCGTTCTCTGTACGGAATGTAGGGATTCCTACCTTTTCCATTGCCAGACCTTTGATAAAGTTCATAGATGGAGAACCGATGAATCCTGCAACAAAGCGATTTACTGGGTAAGCATACAGGTTCTGCGGAGTATCTGCCTGCTGTACTGCTCCCTGATTCATCACTACGATCCTGTCTCCCAGAGTCATTGCTTCTGTCTGATCATGAGTGACGTAAATAATGGTGTTCCCAAGTGCTTTGTGAATACCTGCAAGTTCTACTCTCATCTGGGTACGAAGTTTGGCATCCAGATTGGATAATGGCTCATCCATAAGAAGTACTTTCGGCTCACGGATGATGGCATTTCCGATGGCTACTCGCTGACGCTGACCACCTGAAAGATTCTTTGGTCTTTGTTTCAGCAGATTTTCCAGTCCCAGAAGTTCTGCTACATGATGAACCTTTTTATCAATCTCTTTTTTCGGTACTTTTCTTACCTGCAAAGAGAAAGCAATGTTATCGTAAATATTCATCTGTGGATAGAGAGCATAGCTCTGGAAAACCATTGCAAGGTCGCGCTCTTTTGGTTCCAGATAGTTGACCAGTTTGTCTCCGATCCATAATTCACCGTCGCTGATATCTTCCAGTCCTGCAATCATTCGAAGTGTGGTCGACTTTCCGCATCCGGACGGACCAACGAAAACTACCAGTTCTCCTTTTTCTATTTCAAGATTAAAATTCTTTACTGCCTGAAAGCCGTTTTCATAGCTTTTGCAGATGTCTCTTAATATGATTTCCGACATTTGATTTCCTTTCCTCTCCTGCTTTTACGATTAATATTTTTCACTGATATTTTGGGGTCGGGCTGCTTTGGCAATACCTTTTCAGTTATCTTTATGAAAAATATCCGGCAAGCTTCCCCAGTGACTGGCACCGGAAACCATTTTTCCATTCTTCTACACTGGCTTCGCCTGTAAGCACCAGACAACTGTCAATGCCTGCCCGTTTCCCGCATTCCATATCTGTATAGATTCTGTCACCGATAAGCAGGGTCTGTTTCGGAGTGCATCCTGTTTCTTCCAGACAGGCATATACCATTCCGGGTGCAGGTTTGCCGATATATTCCGGTTCTCTGCCAACAGATGCCGTAATCATCCGGCAGATGGAACCGCAGTCCGGTATCATTCCGAAATCAATAGGGCAACGCAGATCCGGATTTGTTGCAAACCAGGGAACTTTTGTCTCTGTGAGCTGTTTACAGACCTGAACCAGTTTCTCATAGGTAAGCTCTGTATCATAAGCGCAAAGTACGCAGTCTACATCATCCCCTGCCTGATCTGTGATGTTCAGGCCTGCTTTTCGCAGTTCGCTGCAGTAGGTTTCGGTAGCTGCTACCAGGATTTTCTCGTTTCCGTAATATTTCTTCATGAAATCTCTGGCGTAAGTTCCTGCAGTGATAAATTCCTCTTCCGTAGTTTCAATTCCCCAGTCATGAAACTGCTCTACATAATCACTGGCTGCTTTGGACGAGTTATTTGTCAGAAACCGGAAAATTCCACCGTTTTCTTTTACTGTCTGAAGAAAGTCTGCTGCACCCGGAAGAAGTTCACTTCCCAGAGCAACAGTTCCGTCAATATCCAGAAGAAACAGTTTTTTTTCTTTTATCATTGATGCAAGATTGTTCTGCATATTATTGATATTCCTCTCCTCTTTTTTAACTATATTGCTTTTTTATTGTCATTGCACTGTCCACCGACTTTTTGCATTTGACCACTGGCATTATTATAAAAACTTTTTGACATCACCAACAATCTTATTTTGGTCAAATGAATGTTAAATGCGCATAAAAAAATCACGACTGTTCGCCGTGATTTTTTTACATTTTGCTTTTATTGCGGTTGTCTTAGTTATCTGTTTCTGCCTTTGTTTCTGCATTATTCATGCATTGGAAATGAGTTTTTTTCTCATTTTGCTTGAATTTTACTTTACAGAGATTCCGGTCTTTCCACCTCATAGCTGGACCAGTCATCGACTGTAGTAGATGCAGATGTATCTGCGCTGTCCTGATAGGAGCCTACTGTAATTGTGTAGTCACTGTCACCCTCTACATAAGTTGTTCCGTCTGTACCTACAATGGAAACTGTTTTGCCGTCCGCATCTGTGATGGTTCCTGCATTTGAAAGGGATGTGATGGTGCTGTCACCGGTTACTGTCCATGTGGAATCTTTGTCGATCACTACGTTGCAATATCCGTCTCCACCGTTTCCTGCGTTGGATTCGTCATTGACAAACGCACCTTCCAGTGTGCTGCCGTTGGTCATATAGAAATCAAGGTCACTGATGGAATCCCAGATTACATTCCCTTTCATATCCTGGCTGTCTGCTGTGAAGTTGCAGTCAGATCCGTTGGCACCACTCTGGCCCCACCCACGCTGGTTGTTGTTTCCTGTACACTGCAGGAAGAATTCACTGTCATCGTTATATGTGATATCTACGTCCTTTAATGCAATGGTGCATTCTGTATTAGTTGTGTAGAATAAACCACCGTTCTTGGATGTGATCGTACCACCATCCATCTGGAATATACTGTTACCTACTTCAGAATCACCTGACATACTCTGATATAGAATGACTGTCCATGTGGTATCATTCTGATCATCATCACTCATATTTCCAGTCAGGTTGCTGTTGTAGAGTCTCAGAGAGTTTAATCCCTCGATGCAGACTGCTTCTGAACCATTTGCTGTCAGTTCTGCATTGTTGACTGCAATATCTGCTGTACAGTAAACCGCAGGGGAACCTACACCATTAGAAGTATAAGTACCGCCGTCCACTACCATTGTTCCGCCGCCTCTGTCACTGCGGATTGCGGCGGAGGATTCGCCATTTGTTTCTACATTCAGATCCCAGGCATAGAGCTTTCCGCCACCTGCTGCGTGGATTCCGCCTGAAGTATCCTGCTGTGTGGTGATATCTGTATCTGCTGCATATACAGTTCCGTCACCGTATGCAAAGAGTCCTGCACCGCCTTTGCTGTCTGTGGTTACTGTACTGTCTTTAACATATGCAGTTCCGTCTGTGGCAAGAACTGCTGCCCCTACACCATAGAAGCTGGAGTTATCACCGCCCTGGCTGTCGGAAGACGTTCTTGAGATTGCGTCATTGCTGAAAGTAACCTCTGCACCATTGGAAACAAGTGCTGCGTTTTCGTCTGTTCCTGTAGATTCCAGAGAGGTATCGGAGACTGTTTCATCTTCGCTGTATTCATTTGCTGCATCGTAGCTGTCCACACCGGAAGCCTGACCGCCAGGACCACCCTGTCCGCCTCCCATATCCATGGACTGGACTGTGATGGTTGCTGCGTTTCCGTCGTCATCTAATGTGATAGCTACTACGTCTCCCTCTTTGATGTCATCTAATGTAATCTCCTCGGTCTGACCTGCAACATCTGATGCTCCCTGACTATCTGGTGCCTGACCGTTACCATCCGGGGCTTCTCCCTCTGGTTTTTTCGTAGCTTCGCTGTCTGTATTGTCGCTGTCAGATGCTTTTTCCGTCTTTTCTGCGTCACTGCTTTCTGAGTCGTCAGATGCATCTGTCTTTTCTGAATCATCAGTGTTTTCAGCATCTTCCGATTTTGCATCTGCATTGTCATCAGCATTATCTCCATCCGGTTTCTCTGGCGTTTCTCCGTTATCTCCGTCTGGTTTCTCCGGCGCCTCTCCACCAGGTGCTCCCTGACCACCGCCCATGGACTGTTTCGTAATCACTGTGCTGTCTGTAACTGTGATTTCCTGTTCTTCGCCTGTCAGATTTAACATGGATGGTGCTTCTCCGTCCGGAGCTCCCTGACCATCACCGTTACCATCTGGCGCTTCGCCTTTGTCTGTGTTATCTGCGGATGCGTCATCCGTTGATTCAGTATCTTCTGTTTCTTCATCTGTATCTGATGACTCGTCTGTGCTGGCATCGTCTGTTTTTTCACTGTCTGCATCTTTAGAACCTTTGGCATCGCCATCTGCCTTTGCATCATCTCCATCCGGTTTCTCCGGCGCTTCGCTATTTTCGCCACCCTGGGGCTGTTCACCAGGCTGGCTCATTTCTTTTCTGGTTCCTACTGCAATGGTGATTTTTCCATCTTCTACAGATTTTACTTCTCCGAGAATTTCATTTTCGTTTGTTTCTTCTTTGCTGTCGTCTGCTTTCTCGTCAGATGCTTCTGCTGTATCTTCTGTGGTGTCATCTGCATCCTGAGTACTTTCTGTTTTGCTGTCCGCCGCAAACGCAGTTGCCGTAGAGCCCACAGACGTTGCTGTTATCATAACTCCCATGAGCATTGCCAGATGTTTATATTTCATAATAATACCTCTCTGTTCTTTATATTTTGAATTTTCTCTGTTTCTTTTGTTTTTGTTGATGGTATTACTATATCTGACAAATGTGTTTGATCTATGGTCTGTCTGCGAAAAAAATGTGTTCTCCTATAAATGATACATTTCAGATTTGCGGTGTTTTAATAATGGAAGCTGTTCTCTAATCTGGTCTTCCCGGTCCAGATCTATTTCTTCTATTAAAATACCCTCTTTCTCATCCAACTGTTTCATAACCTTTCCCCATGGATCTGTTACAATAGAATGTCCCCAGGAAATATATCCTGCCTGTGTATCTCTGGCAGGAGCACATCCAAGCATATATATCTGATTGTCAAGGGCTCTTGCACGAAAAGTCAGTTCCCAGTGTGCCGGACCTGTGGTCATATTAAATGCTGCCGGGATGAAAATCATCCTTGCACCGTCCAGTACCATTGTGCGGGCAAACTCCGGGAAGCGGATGTCGTAGCAGATCATGACACCCATTTTCCCAAATTCAGTATCAAATACTGTGGCATGATCTCCCGAAGTCAGAGTATCTGATTCTTTAAAGTACTGGCCATTTTTTACATTGATATCAAAGAGATGAGCTTTTCTGTGCTTACCAATCTGTTTTCCATCTCTGTCAAAAATATAAGAAGTGTTGTAAACATTTCCCACATCATCTGCTTCCGGCATGGATCCAGCGATCAGATAAATATGATACTTTCTGGCATAATCAGACATTGCCTGCCAGGATGGGCCACCTTCTTTTTCTGCATAAACCGGAAAATTTTCAGTCTGATACGGACAGCAGAACATCTCCGGAAGGATTACAAAGTCCGGATTTTCTGCCTTTATTTTTTCTATATAAGTGCCGGCAGTACGGATATTTTGTATTTTATCTTTTACTGTAGGCATCTGAATTGCTGCTACTTTCATATGCGTCCTCTCCTTTCTTTTATCTATTATAGCCGAAAAAAATTACATCGCCAATCCTACATTAAAACATCCCCCACGCATGAACAGTCTTTCCATGTGTGGGGGATATTGATTTTCCGCAGGCAAGTTGCTAAATGCACCTGCATTCAGTTGATTTAATTATTCTTCATAACCATTCGGGTTATTGGACTGCCATCTCCAGGAGTCGGCACACATTTCTTTAATTCCGTTCTCAGCTTTCCATCCCAGTTCTCTCTCTGCTTTGGAAGCATCGGAATAGCAGGTTGCGATATCGCCTGGACGACGTGGCTTGATCACATATGGAATTTTAACACCTGTAGCAGCTTCAAAATTCTTCACAATATCAAGAACACTATAGCCTTTTCCTGTACCAAGGTTGTAGATACTTAATCCGGAATTATCTTCGATTTTCTTAAGAGCTTTTACATGTCCTTTTGCAAGGTCAACTACGTGAATGTAATCTCTCACACCAGTTCCGTCCGGAGTATCATAATCATTTCCGAATACCCCAAGTTCTTTCAGTTTACCTACTGCAACCTGTGTGATATATGGCATCAGGTTGTTCGGGATTCCGTTTGGATTCTCTCCGATGGTTCCGCTCTTGTGAGCACCGATCGGGTTAAAGTAACGGAGAAGAACTACGTTCCATTCCGGATCTGCTTTCTGAATGTCTGTCAGGATCTGCTCAAGCATGGATTTTGTCCATCCATATGGATTTGTGCACTGTCCTTTCGGGCACTCTTCTGTGATCGGGATGATTGCCGGGTCTCCGTATACAGTTGCAGATGAGGAGAAGATAATGTTCTTTACATTATGTTTTCTCATGACATCTACCAGTGTTAAGGTTCCTGCAATGTTATTTTCGTAATATTCCCAGGGTTTGGCAACGGATTCTCCAACTGCTTTCAGACCTGCGAAATGAATACAGGAATCAATATCTTCTTTATCAAAAACTTCATTTAAAGCATCGCGGTCCAGGATGTCTGCTTTGTAGAATTTCACTGGTTTGCCTGTGATCTTGGAAACTCTTTCCAGAGATTTCTCACTTGCATTGCTTAAGTTATCCAGAACTACAACATCATATCCTGCGTTCTGCAATTCTACAACTGTATGGCTTCCAATATAGCCTGCTCCACCTGTAACTAAAATTGCCATAATAATTCCTCCTAACCTGTCTTCCTGCTACAATACCTGTTTTTTGCAATTTCTGTTTTTTTCTCTTTCAACAATACCTATATTAGTTCACAGCATCAGAAATATCCTTGATAATTCTGAGTGTAATCTATAAAATTCTGCGGATATCCTGTTTCACATCTGCAAAATTTACCTCTGTATTTTACAGCACCCTATATTCAGAACTGTAAAATACCGTTGCCTGGCACATTATGTATTGTAGAAAATCCTGCGAAAATATGATTTCTCTCATATCCCCGCAGGATA
>OCPP01001794.1_pt1 | contig 10584 bp, 6 predicted proteins | sample 1538211 | NCBI WGS metagenome assembly OCPP01 (sample SAMEA2580193, study PRJEB22360) | human gut metagenome | biome: human gut; feature: human-associated habitat; material: faeces | place: Denmark | collected 2008/2010
AATGGAATAAATGTCGTGATGAGGGGGCGGAGAGATCAGGGACACACCGGGCGTGGAGTGTCTGGTCTTGGCGATCCAGGGATATACCTTTCCTCCGGGCAGATGTCCGCCCTCACCGGGTTTTGCTCCCTGTGCCATCTTGATCTGAATCTCCTGTGCGCTTACCAGGTAACGGCTGGTAACACCAAAACGTCCACTGGCTACCTGCTTGATGGCGGAACAACGGTTCAGTCCGTCCGGTCCGACGGTCAGACGATCCAGGTCCTCACCGCCTTCACCGGAATTGCTCTTGCCGTGCAGATGGTTCATGGCGATGGCCATGGTCTCATGGGCTTCTTTGGAAATGGAACCGTAGGACATGGCACCGGTCTTGAATCTGGTCACAATGGACTCTACCGGCTCTACTTCCTCAATAGGCACACCCTTTTTCGGATAATTGAAGTCCATCAGTCCTCTGAGATTCTTGATGGAATCTTCGTCGTTTACCATGGCAGTGTACTGTTTGAACATCTGGTAATCACCGCGTCTGGTGGATTCCTGTAACATATGGATGGTAGCGGGATTGTACAGATGCTCATCACCGCCGCTGCGCATCTTGTGATGTCCGGGGCTGTTTAAGGTCAGATCGTTTTTCAGTCCCAGAGGATCAAATGCCTGAGAGTGCAGGTCGTCTACCTGCTGCTCAATATCTTTTAAGGTAATACCTCCCACACGACATACGGTGTTGGAGAAATACTTACTGATCACTTCCGGTGCAATACCGATAGCCTCGAAGATCTGGGAACCCTGATAGGACTGGATGGTGCTGATACCCATCTTGGATGCGATCTTGACGATGCCGTGGAGGACAGCATTGTTGTAATCATCCACTGCTGCATAGTAATCCTTATCCAGCATATTGCTCTCGATCAGTTCCTTGATGGTATCCTGTGCCAGATAAGGGTTGATGGCGCAGGCACCGTAACCTAGCAGCGTAGCAAAATGGTGTACCTCTCTGGGTTCGCCGGATTCCAGGATCAGTGCGACTCTGGTTCTCTTCTTGGTGCGTACCAGATACTGGTTCAGGGCGGATACGGCCAGCAGGGAAGGAATGGGCACATGGTTCTCATCCACGCCTCTGTCGGACAGGATCAGGATGTTCACACCGTCTCTGTAAGCTCTGTCCACTTCCACAAACAGTCTGTCAATGGCACGCTCTAAGCTGGTGTTCTTGTAATATACGATAGGTACGACTTCTACTTTGAATCCGTCTACCTTCATGTTCTTGATCTTCAACAGATCCGTGTTGGTCAGGATCGGGTTGTTGACCTTCAGAACATTACAGTTCTTCGGGGTCTCCTCCAGAATGTTGCCCTCGGTACCGATGTATACGGTGGTGGAAGTCACGATCTCCTCACGGATCGCATCAATGGGCGGGTTGGTTACCTGTGCAAACAGCTGCTTGAAATAATGAAACAGCGGGTGGTTCGTCTTGCTTAAGACGGGAAGTGGCGTATCCACACCCATGGCGGCAATCGCTTCACTGCCGTTCTTTGCCATAGGCAGAATGCTCTGTTTCATCTCATCGTAGGTATAACCGAAAGCTTTCTGCATCCGCTGACGCTCTTCGTAGGTGTACTCAGGGACACGCTGGTTCGGGATGTGAATACTCTTCAATTCTGTCAGGTTGTTGTCCAGCCATTCACCGTAGGGCTGTCTGGAAGCATATTTTTCCTTGATCTCCTCATCGTCAATGACTCTGCCCTGTACGGTATCGACCAAGAGCATCTTGCCGGGACGAAGTCTTTCCTTTAACTTGATCTTCGTGGGATCAACAGGAAGGACACCTACCTCGGAAGACAGGATCAGGGTATCATCGTCAGTGATCAGATAACGGGAAGGACGCAGGCCGTTTCTGTCCAGTACCGCACCCATGATATCTCCGTCGGAGAACAGGATGGATGCGGGGCCGTCCCAGGGCTCCATCATGGTAGCGTAATACTGGTAGAAATCTCTCTTGGTCTGGGACATGGCCTTGTTGTTCGCCCAGGGCTCGGGGATAGCGATCATGACCGCCAGAGGCAGTTCCATGCCGCTCATTACCAGGAATTCCAGCGTGTTGTCCAGCATAGCGGAGTCGGAACCGGTCTTGCTGATAGCAGGCAGTACTTTGTGCAGCTGGCCTTTCAGATGCTCGGATTCCATGTTCTCCTCCCTGGCCAGCATCTTGTCGGCATTGCCGCGGATAGTGTTAATCTCACCGTTGTGTACCATCAGACGGTTCGGATGGGCACGTTCCCAGCTGGGATTGGTATTGGTGGAGAAACGGGAGTGTACCATGGCAATGGCGGATTCGTAATCTTCACTCTGCAAATCTGCGAAGAAGGTACGCAGCTGACCTACCAGGAACATTCCTTTATATACGATCGTTCTGCTGGAAAGAGAAACTACATAGGTATCATCGGAAGACTGCTCGAAGACACGTCTTGCAATATAAAGTCTGCGGTCAAAGGGAAGTCCTTTTTCCACATCGGCAGGCTTTTTCACGAATCCCTGCATGATATAGGGCATGCACTCTACGGCCTTATGTCCCAGCACATTGGGGAAGGTAGGCACTTCACGCCAGCCGAGGAATTCCATTCCTTCTTTTTCCACAATGATCTCGAACATCTTCTTGGCTTGATTGCGGCGCAGCTCTTCCTGCGGGAAGAAGAACATGCCGACACCGTATTCTCTCTCTCCGCCGATGTCCATGCCCAGAGCTCTGGTCACTCTGGCAAAAAATTTGTGGGGGATCTGGGTCAGAATACCGACACCGTCACCGGTCTTGCCTTCCGCATCCTTACCGGCTCTGTGCTCCAGATTCTCTACGATCTTCAGCGCATTCTCTACGGTCGCGCGGCTCTTCTCTCCGTGAATATTGACACAGGCTCCGATACCGCAGTTATCATGCTCAAATTCTTCCCGATATAACGGTGCCTTGGGCAGCTCCTGTTTTACATCAAACATATAGTTCTCCTTTCCGGTTTTCTATTTCTCTCTTCTTAATCTGTCTGTTCCTATTCAGAACCTCATTCGCAAGACTGTGCTTTCAGCACTTTCCTGCAACTAAAAAAGGTCGCAATGAGACTCTTTCGAGCGCCTCATTGCGACCTTTTCTGTACTATACACCTATTTTTCTCATTTGTAAATATAGATTTTTCCTTGAATTGTCAGATAATTTGTCAATTCAGTTGTTCACACGGCTATTGTCTGTTAATTGTGTTAATTTTCTTTTTTAAGCCATGCTTTTAGCACAACTCTTTGGGGATTTTCCCTATTTTTCCTGTCTCCGACCATACACTCTGCTTGTCAGTCCCTGATAGATTGCAGAGAAATGTCTGCTTTCTGCCATTGCGGTCCGGAGAGGTGCCAGGGTCAGTGCCATCACAGCGCGGTAACGGAACAGTTCTACGGGTTTCATGTATTTTGTCGTGATCTCCTTATGCTCTGCGGCACTGCGTTTCAGGTTCTCCTTTGTCTCGGAGTAGCCGCCGCCTTCGTAGGAAGATACGGTAAGCCCCAGATACTGCATGGGAGCCTTCGCCCGGTAATAGCACCACAGAAAATGTTCATAATCTGCGCGGATCTTGTATTTTGGTTCGTAGGGCTTCTGTCGGCACAGGTCTGCGGCATAGAAGCAGGACTGATGGCAGGGAATGTTGCGGTAGCAGACAAAGCCGGTGATTCGGGGCGGGGATGATATCTTCGTGTCCGTTTTCGCGCTGTAGGTATCTCCGTAATAGATGCCTTGCAGTTTCATAGGGTGCTGTTCCATGAATTGTGCGGTGTGTGCCAGAACTTCCTTGTCATAGAAGAGGTCACCGCAGTTTAAGAACAGAATGTAATCTCCGGTCACATGAGAGACCGCCTGGTTCATAGCCTCGTAGATGCTGTGATCCGGTTCCTGGTAGAGATGGATCCGCCCGTCAGTGCGCATGGACTCTATGGATCCGTCACGGCTGCCACCGTCCTTGACGATGACTTCGAAGTCTGGGCAGGTCTGGGCCAGGATACTGTCAAGGGTCTGATTCAGTTTGGTGCCGGGGTTCAGGCATACTACGATAATGCTGAATTTCATATGTTGCTCCTTTTAAGATGTAATATCTCCGCAGTCGAGAACAGGGCAAGGAACGCGGCACGTTCGCACTCTGTCGCAGAGCGTAGCGGCACATAAGTGACCAAAGTACGGTCACTAAGTGCCGACGTCTGCTTACGGCCTGCTTATCCTTACCCTGTTTTCGGCTGCTGGGTTATGAAGTCCAGTTCAATACAGTTTATGAATGCGGTCAGAACTGGTAACTAATGTGTTTTGTTATCTCATTAAAATATATTTTTCTGTTTGTGCAAAGTGATCAAGGATACAACTGCCACTGCCAGGAAAATCACGCATACAGGCCAGCTGACGAAGCCGGTGACGGCGATGGCGGTGTAGGACAGGCAGTAGGCGAGGACATTGGATGCCACATGAACGAGCACTGCCATTTTGAATTCTCCGAAATACTCATAAGCGTAGGCCATGAGGCAGCCAATGAGAAAGCCGTAGATGCCCTGCACGTAGTTCATGTGGTACACACCGAAGATCAGTGCGGACAGAGCTATAGCAAGCTTCAGATCCATAAATCTGCGCAGGTAACCATAAATCACTCCACGGAACAGTAATTCCTCCGCAATCGGAGAGATAAAGCCGAATACCAGAATACCCACAATAAAGTGTGCAGAATACTGCTGTGAAACGACTTCCGTATAGGCTTCGGATTTATTGGTCACACCCAGAAGTTCAAACAGGAGGTTGAAACCGATAACAGCACCAATGGTGGCTGCCACCAGCAGGGCATATTTTGCCTTACCTTCTTTTTTCAGATGGCTTAAATGCATATCCTCTTTGTTCTTCGTGATCAGAAGCTTTGCCGTGGACCATACCGCCAGTGCTCCGCCGATGAAGCCCAGTGCCGCTATGATACTGGACACATCTCCGGAATAGCCGTTATAGGCGCCGGTCTCATCCCTCAGGATCAGAAGATCTACCAGTCCACCGGAAGCACCGGACTGTGCCAGCTGATACAACAGTGCCAGCAACGCATACTGCACCGCATTGCGCACCAGGATAAACATCAGGAACGAATACACCATGGTCCAGATTCTCTGGTACATGGGATTTTTCTTTTTATTGTCGGGATTGCTGTTCACCAGTTCCTCGCTGCCGCGAAGCAGAAATTTTTCCAGTTCTTCCACGGATTGTACGATGTAGTCCGCTTTTGCTTCCTTTAACTCTTCCTTGCTTCCGTAGCCATAAGTCACGCCCACGCTCTCCACGCCCAACGCTCTGGCTCCTTCCACATCGAACTTTCTGTCACCGATCATGTAGACCTGATCCGGCTCTATGGGATTCTCCTTGAACAGCTGATGCAGGGTCTCCTGCACCACCTGATCCTTCGTCTCTCTGGTGCCGTCCAGCTCACTGCCTACCACCACGGCAAAATATTTTTTCAGATCAAAATGCTCCAGTATGCGTTCTACATAGATCTGGGGTTTGCTGGAAGCCAGTGCCAGAAAATAGCCCTTGGATTGCAGGTTCTTCAGCATCTCCGGAATACCGGCATAAACTTCATTTTCAAAAATACCCGTATTCTGAAAACGCTCTCTGTATTTTGCCACGGCCTCCTCCGCCTGCTCAGCGGTAAAACCGTAGAATTCCATAAAGCTGTCCCGTAAGGGCGGTCCGATAAAAGGCTCCAGCTTGTCCAGATCAGGTTCCTCAATACCGAAAGAGTGCAGCGCATACTGCACGCAGGTCGTAATTCCAATTTTGGGATCTGTCAGTGTACCGTCCAGATCAAACAGCAGATATTTTTTCATTCTTATAATTCCTTTTTTGTATCTGTTCCAAGCCCTGTAACTATCGCAAAATATTCATTGAATACCGGGATCCGCAAGAATATTCTGTAATTGTTATGAGGCTCTGAATAGTTACCCTTTCTTTCTATAGCTTGTGGGGTCCGCAAAGCATTAGAAGCTGCGGATCTTGTCCCCGTCATCCTCAGTGTTTTTCAGTGCCTTGATCTCTACGTCATAGCCCACATTGGCATTGACCTGCACATGGACCACATCACCCACTTTTTTGCCAAGCAGTGCCTTGCCCAGCGGAGATTCGTTGCTGATCAGACCTTCCAGTGAGTTTCCGCGAACGGTGGTCACGATCTTGTAATCCTCTTCCGTGCCGTCGTCGATGAATTCCACGGTAACAGTGTTGTTGATGCCCACCTCATCCACGGCGGAGTTCTCGGAGATCACCTTTGCGGTCTTGATCATTCTCTCCAGATAACGGATCCGGCTCTCGTTCTGATTCTTGTATTTTTTCGCTGCATAATATTCAAAATTCTCACTGAGATCTCCGTGGGCTCTGGCTTCCTTCACGTCCTCCAGTGCCTTGGGACGCACCACCAGCTTACGATACTCGATCTCATCTTCCATTTTCTTAATGTCAGTGGGGGTTAATTCATCGTACATAATTTCTCCATTTCTATCTGTTCAATTACTTATATCATTTATTGACAGTTTTTCTCCCGGCTCGGCACATGCTGATTTTCTACCAACAGCCGTCCTTCTTTTTCTTCGGCGACCGACCTTCTTTTCCTTCAGCAGACGCCTTTCTTTTCTTCTGACGGCCGACCTTTTTCCTTCCGGCAACCAACCTTTTTTTCTTGCAGAGGATGACCGGTCGCAGTCTCTATGCTGTCCCGGTGTGCCCAGCATTCTACAACTGCATTGCGTAGATTACCGCCAGAGACAGAATGATCTGAATAATGGCAAAACGGAATACAGTCTGTGTATTGGACCAGTCCCACACCTTACGCACATGGTCATGCAGCGGTGTTCTCGTATTTTTCAAAATATGGATCTTCAGGAAACGAAGCAGAGACACCTTAAGAAGTCCCAGTCCTCCATCCAGGATCAGCACCAGTGCCAGCGGGATGAACAGGAACGGGCAGCCGCTCTTCAAAATAGCGATGCTGATGAACAATCCCATAGCCCGGGAACCCGCATCCCCCATCATCAGCTTACTGGGTGTGGCATTGTACCACAAATAGCCCAGAATACATACGGCAAACAGCAGGATCAGGAAAGAGTAAGTCTCATTCACATCCTTCATGCGATCCACGATATAGATGGACATGATCGTAATGATCGACAGGGTTCCGGAGAGTCCGTCCACACCATCGGAGCAATTGGTCACGTTCACGGAGGTCCATACCAGGATCACCGTGAGGATTGCGAATACTACGGGAGGCAGCGTGAACTTTACATGGAACAGTGCCAGTTCCACCACGTTGGAGTTGTATTTCAGGAAGGTGATGGCTACCAGTGCCGCCACGCACAGATCCAGAAACCCTTTTTTGTATTCACCCCAGGGAGTCTTGGAGGCGTCATCCAGAAAACCGGTCATCATGCATACCACGATCAGCAGCAGATAGATCACCAGCTCTGCACTTAAGGGTGCAAACAGTAAAACAAAAATGATTCCGGCGCCTCTTGGCTTTCCCGCGGACAATTTTCCATCATGGGCAAATTCTCTTCCGGCGTCCTTCGGCAGATACGGGCTTAATTTTGCCGTCGCCAGTACTGTCGCTCCGAAAGCAAAAAGGATTCCAAAAAAAGCAAGGAGAGAACTGCTTCCCTCCGGCAAGATCATCTGTAACATACTATCCCTCGTTTCCACATGAGATACTCACTTTTGTACTCTCATGCTGTATTTTCTGATAAATTCCGTAACTGTTCACAGGGGCATTCGAGAAATGAACGCCTCAGAACAGTCACAAAATATTTTAACACAAATATCCCGGAATCTCAAATAATTTCCACAACAGTTCAGTTCTGAACATATCTGGGCGCAGAAATCATGCTTGCATGATTTTGCGGGCAAATATGTGCAGGAGCTAAGCGCCAATCTATGAGCAAAGGTAGTCACGAAGTGACATAAAAGCGTGTTAACGCGACTCCCGTGAACGGTGCGGCTGAACTGTTGCGTTTGACAGTTCCCCCACAATGGACTACTATATTCTTATGAACACTTTCTGAAAAATAGCCATAAAAGGAGAAATACTCTATGATGATCCATAAGATCGAACCGCATAAATATTACCCGGAATTCCGAAGCCAGGATCCTAAACCTTCCGATTATCTGCTGTTATTTGACGGAGAAAAGGTCTATCTGCCCTCCCATACAGAAAACAGTGATGTAACGGATACTTCCGCCGGTGCCGGCATCTCTGAACATCCTCAAGTATATCTTCCTACTTTTGAAGAAGTCCATGGACTCTTGGGAATCCGTCAGCCTATGGAACGTTTTTTTCTGGACTGTGAATATCTCTTTTCCATTGATGACCGAGCATTCTTCCGCAAGACGACGGAGGATGCCGGTGCTCTCATGCTCCCGGAAGAAGACCTCTACGCTTCCGGTGTGTTCCGTAATTTTGAGCCGGAATATCTGGCATTTGCTGGAATCACTGCCACCCAGATCAATCGTTTCCGTCTGGACCGGAAATTCTGCGGCCGCTGCGGGCATCCCACAGTTCCCAGCACTACGGAACGGGCCTGCATCTGTCCGGAGTGCGGTCAGATCGAATATCCCAAGATCTCTCCAGCCGTCATTATTGCCATCGTGGATACCGAGCGGGACAAGATCCTGCTGACCCGTTACGCCGGCGGTTCCTATCGTCACTGGGCACTGGTGGCCGGCTTCGTGGAAGTCGGTGAGACCTTCAAGGGTGCTGCCCGCCGGGAAATCATGGAAGAAGTCGGTTTAAAGGTCAGCGATCTGGTCTATTACAAATCCCAGCCCTGGTCCTTCAGCGATTCCGCCATGATCGGCTTCTTCGCGAAGCTGGAGGGGGATCCTTCTATTACTTTGCAAGAATCGGAGCTTGGCGAGGCTGCCTGGTTCTCCAGAGAGAATGTCCCGGATCTGCCCTCCACTATCAGTGTCGGTCAAGAAATGATCACATTATTCAAGAATGGCGGGGATCCGTTCTGCCAGAGATAATTGATACATTTGAAAGTTTTTCACTTCTATTCCATGATATACCTTGACTTTGTGCCCCCGTGGTTTCATGCCCCGGGGGCTTATTTAGTTTCTTTTCCTCTCTGCGCCCCGCTCTCTCGATCTCCCCGGGGCTTATTTAGTTTCTTTTCCTCTCTGCGCCCCGCTCTCTCGATTTCCCCGGGGCTTATTTAGTTTCTTTTCCTCTCTGCGCCCCGCTCTCTCGATCTCCCCGGGGCTTAATCAGCTTCTTTGGTTCTCTGCGCCCCGCTCTCTCGATCTCCCCGGGGCTTAATCAGCATGCTCCTTATATCTACGCCCCATGTACGCAAAAATCTGCCTTCGACAATAGCATTGTCATGAGGCAGACTCCTTTCTGTACTTATTCTCTTCACTGTTTCTTCACCTAGAGCATCGTAGCTGTCATCGCTTCTCATTATCTCAATAAGCGGCACTTCTTCGCTACCTTCACTAACAGATATCCCTTCGGGAAGCTGCGAAGCTCCTGCTCCGTGATGCCCCGCATCAATATCAGCATGACAAAATAGACTACAGCAGCAATTACGATTGCAGGAATGACAGAGATCCGCATGGACTTCGTCACCATATACAGACCCTCGTAGATTGCCCAGGCTGCCGCTCCCATAAACGCGGAGGCGAACGCCGGAATGACGAAAGTCTTTCCGATCCCCTGCCGGTAGCCTACCGCTCTTCTTACCGCCCACTGGTTCAGCACACACATCATACCGGAATACAGCGTATTGGCGATGGCAATGCTGTACAGATCCAGTCTTGTGAACATCAGAAGCAGCACTGCTGCCACCGTCTGCACCACCAGCGAGATCCCCGCATTGATGATCGGGGTATTGACTTTGCCCAGTCCCTGCAAAATAGAGCTGTTCAACGTAGACAGTGCATAAAAAATAACCGACAGTGACAATGTCATTAAAAGAGCTGCCGCCAGATTCAGTTCCTCTGCCGTCTTATTTGTGAACAGCAGACTGATCACCGGCTTCGCCAGTACAAAAAGTCCCACAGCGCAGGGAATCGAGATCACCATGGTAGTCTTCACTGCCAGTCCGATCTTCTCTCTGGCTCCCTTCACATCCCGGGCTGCCATCAGCTGTGCTACGGAAGGGATCATGGCAGAAGCCATAGCAGATGCAAAGGCTATGGGAATATTGGACATTGTCAGGGACTGTCCGGAGAAAATACCATATTTTTCATAAATAGATACCGTATCCAGATTGCGAAGGGACGGATACCATTTGGTGTAGATACTGTTGTTGACCGTACTGCTTAAGTTATATACAGCTGTACTCAAAATAAACGGCGTCACCACCAGTGTGATCGTCTTGAATATCTGTCCGTAGGAATCCACATGTTCATGCCTGTCACGCTGCACTCTGCGCAGGATCATTCCACGATTCAGAGCATAGACTCCCGCCATAAAAAGCAGCGCCACTAATACGCCGACACCGGTACCCAGTGCACTTCCCACTGCACCGTAGGTTGCCCTCATCACC
>OCPP01001795.1_pt1 | contig 10579 bp, 9 predicted proteins | sample 1538211 | NCBI WGS metagenome assembly OCPP01 (sample SAMEA2580193, study PRJEB22360) | human gut metagenome | biome: human gut; feature: human-associated habitat; material: faeces | place: Denmark | collected 2008/2010
TCGTTTCGGTAAATGTTCCATAATCGACCTCCTGTATTCATTTTTCAGAATCCAGTTGATCGTGTCCCTGTTCGTGATAGATTCAAGGCAACTGAACTCTTCACGAAGTATTATGGCATATCCCCAGCCGCTCTGGGATATCACACGATACTCCGCGGATAATGCATCTGCCACCATACGGGGATACGTATTTTCCGCAGAGAAAAAGGCACTGATCCAATCTTCCTCATAGACGGCTCCCACCGTACCTTCCCCGCTGGTAATGCTGTCTCCCACGAATCCCAGCCGGTACTTCGGCTCCGGCAATTGCAGGAATTCACCGTCTGCATGATCTGCATATATCGAATCATATCACACCGTTTCTCTTCCGTATAGTTTTTCTCACCATCATGATTTACCTGATTTTCTTTTTCTATGCTTCGTTGTATTGACCGTCATGATATGTTACCATGAATGCAGCCACACCGTCTTTATAAAGGAGCTATCTGTCATGCATTTGGTCCAGGCGAAGGGGATTTTATCTCAGAATAACGGAATGAATATTTACCGTGGATGCTCCCACGGCTGTATTTATTGTGACAGCCGCAGCAAATGTTACGGTTTTACACACGCCTTTGAAGATATCGAGGTCAAGGAAAATGCTCCTGAACTGTTGGAACGGTCACTTCGTTCCAGGCGGCACAAGTGTATGATCGGTACAGGTGCCATGTGCGATCCGTATCTTCCCGCTGAAAAAGAGCTTCAATTGACCAGGAAGTGTCTGGAACTGATCGACCGGTATGAATATGGCGTTACGGTACTCACAAAATCCAATCTGGTGCTTCGGGATCTCGATCTGCTGCAATCTATCAATAAGAAGGCCAAGGCAGTCGTGCAGATGACGCTCACTACTTATGATGAGGAGCTGTGCCGGAAGCTTGAACCGAATGTGTCTACTACGAGAGAGCGTTTTGAAGTGTTGATGAGATGTAAAGAATTGGGAATACCGACTCTTGTGTGGATGACACCGATTCTTCCTTTTATTAACGATACCAGGGAGAATATAGAAGGCTTGCTTGATTATTGCCTGCAGGCAGGAGTTCAGGGAATTCTGGTGTTCGATGTTGGTGTCACGCTGCGGGAAGGCGACCGGGAATATTTCTATCAGGCGCTGGATCGTGATTTCCCCGGCATCCGGCAAAAATATGTCAGCACCTATGGAAATGCCTACGATATTCCCAGTCCTTATGCAAAAGAGCTTATGACACTGATTCAAAACACCTGCACAGCGAATGGTATACTGTGTTCCCCGAAGGAATGCTTTACTTACCTGCATGAATTTCCGGAGAGATACGTGCAGCAGACGTTGTTTTAGGTTCCAATGGCGATACTTTCTACAAAAAAGTTTAATATAGCCAACACAGTAAAATCGGGAGCTTTTGCTCCCGACATCTTGATAACGCAAAAAACAAATATTTACATTCAGAATAGAACTACACTCAGAAAATTGGTAGCTATAGCTTCAACACCCAAAACAAAAACGGCATTGTGATCACGGAAAGCAATGTGGTCAGGGCCACGCCCCTGGATGTCAGCCGATAATCGCCATTGTACTGCTGTGCCAACATTACTGTCATGCTGCCTACCGGTGTTGCCATCATTACCAGACAAACGCCTCGGAATATAGGATCTTTGATAAAAAAGCATAGCCCCCACAGAAGCAATGCCGGTAATAATACCAGTTTTATTATAGAAAAAATGAGTAGGCGCACATCTGTAAATAAATCTCTTAACCGGGTCTGCGCCAAAGAGTCACCAATGACCAACATGCTTAACGGACCTGTGATGGCACCAGTGAAAGTTGCTGTATCTTCAAGGATCAATGGGACCGGAAGATTGGTGATATACAGAACTATCGCAATAATGCAAGAGCCTACGCCTATATTCACGAGCTGTTTCCAATTTATATTTTTCTGACAACCACCAATCTGCATTTTGTGGATGCCATAAGTATAGATCAGGACATTATATAACAAGTTGAAGATTACAGCGTGAATTATTGCATTGCTGCCATACATGACATCCAGCAAAGGATAACCCATAAAACCAATATTGGAAAAAAGCGTCATGACCTGATAAGCACCGTAGTCCTCTCTGTCTGCATGAAGCAATCTGGGCAATAGTTCCGCGACAGCAAGCATAATTGCAAAATAGATCAGAGCAACCCCTAGAGTAAACAACAATTTTCCTTTATTCTCCAGCCTCTCAGGATTCATACCAGAGGCAATGATCAGCGCAGGATTTCCAATATTGATTACTATACTTGAAATTGTTTTGCCTGTAGTATCTTTAAACACACCGCTTTTCCGACAGATATATCCGATGAGCATAATCAAGAAAAACATCATCATTTTCTGGAGTAAAAGCATACAACACCTTCCCATAGATAAATATATAAGCTCGCGAATTATACGTTCTTACAAATGCATCTGTATCTACTGCCAACATTACTTTGCAGAGTCACCATCACAGCCCATTATAACACAGGAAGGAGAGGGAATTGCAATTTCCTGTCCGCTCCACTTTAAAATTCCTTTGTTTTCATCAAAGAAAAAGGTCTGTACCACATCTGTATGTTGAATACCTACTATCAGCATAGAGCCATCTGGTACAAAACAAAACTCCCGGCAAAAATCACCTGCCAACATTGTATGTCCTTTCAGCATCAACAAACCGGTTTCCTTATCTACCTCATAGACAACAATGGAATTGTGTCCTCTGTTCCCAGCCAAAAGATATCTACCGGATGGATGCATCTGTAGTGCTGAAGTATAATTCTCCCGGTCATAACCATCCTCACGTCTCGTCGATATTACCTGGACATTCCGTAACATATCTTTGCAATCCGGCTGATACTCAAACACAAAAATTTGACAGCTCAATTCAGATACCATATATAGATATTTTCCATCCGGACTGAAACGGAGTTGTCTGGGTCCACTGTCTTCCGGTGCTTTCCACTCGAAAACTTTTTGATACGTTTTTGCATCATAAAGATATATATAATCAAGACCGCAATCCGCAACCGCAATATATTTTCCATCCGGTGTAGGCATGGATGCATGAATATGAGACATCCTTCCATTTGGTTCCTGGTGATGCTCTACTCGTCTTTCCTCCCCAATGCTTCCATCCTGATTAATGCCGTACACCACCAGCAATCCATTACGAAAAACAGATACTAAAAGACTATCTTTTTCCTCATCCGCTATAACATGACATGGCCAGCCACCATAAGCATATCTGCTATTTAAAAATGAAAGTTTATTATCCTCTATGCGATAAGCAGCAACACCTCCACCCGGTACACCTTTATATTCCAGTGATTCCATAACCGCATACAGACATTTTCTCTTTTCCGAAACATATAAATATGCAGAATCGTCAGCCTCTACTGTTGAAACTTCCCTCATTTCCCCATTTTGAGTATTTATCTCCAATGTGTAAATACCTTTCGATCCTCTCAAGGAGTTCGTTCCTACGTAACACTTCATCCATTTCTCCATATCTTTACCTTTCCGTTTCGTCATTGTACTCTCCGTTGTAAATTTGATAAGCTCTTGGCATTCTTTTTTCCCATAAACGTTTTCCCTCACATAGATCAAAAAGCTCCAGTCTTCCGGTTGATTCCGCAAATTCTTCATCAGCAATCAGCAAACAATCCAGCTGTTTCAGATACAGAAAGCTCCTGGGCCATCCCAGTGTTTGCAAAATTCTCCCTTCCCGGATCATTCCGTTTTGCTCAACGACCAATTCCCGGATCAGATTAGCTCCCCGTACTCCTACGAACAATCTTCCTTTTGTCCAATCTGGACACAAAATTGAAGAAAGACTTTTTCGTGCTCCGGCAGGGAGCAAACTGACACGCTGCTTTTCTTTCAAACCTCCGTCTGAATTTTTCTCCAACACGATCAATTCATTCGATAATTCTGTAACGAGGTATACGATTTTTCCTAATGGATGTATCTCCAGAAATCTTGGACCTGATCCCCGGGGCTGTTGCTCTATTCTCCAGTTGTCCCGGTTTCCCCAAAGTTGGCTCTCACTACTATGATATACTGCATCCGCGCCCAGATCGGCAATCCAGCACTCCTCCTGCATCCACTTTACAAAATGCGGATGAGACGCTTCCTGCCTGCTAACTACCGGACCATTTCCTTTGAAAATCACCCTTCCAGATTCTTTGCCGATGCGCCCCTCCGCTACGTCCACTGATACAACCATTTGTTCTCCATACACAGCAATCAAAAGAGCCTTTCCCTGCTCCCAAAAGCTCATATGGCTGATCCCTCTCCAAGGGAAACAGCTTTTCTCCAAAAAAAACAGTTCTCCTGTAAGTTGCTTCAAATAAAACGACTGAATATAACTTCCCCCTGATTCTTCCTGTCCTACCGCATACAGTATTCCGTTGGGCGCAATACACGCCCATTCCAGATTTTTCAGTGGTGCAGCCAAAGTTTCCCTGCTGTCATTTCTCCCCAGGTCAATACGATATATCCCATCTGTCGATGTGTTTCCAAATGTATTGCAAAAATAGAATGTCATTTAAGTCAGCTCTCTCCATTATGAAAACAAAAACTCTACTTCCTCTTGCGTTAATCTCTTTTCTGATGCACGAAGGCTCTCTTCCAGTTCCTTAACCCTGCAAGGTCCTACGATCGGAATAACCTGAAAAGGCTGCGCATAAAGATATGCTAATGTTATTTCCAATGGAGTGGCATTCGTGAGCTTGCATAGTTCGTCTACTCTCTCCGCTCTTTTTAAGGATTCCGCATTATAAAACATATCTCTGGGGAAAGCAAATTTATCGTCCTTGAGAAATCCCTCTTCCTTATGTAATACAAAAAATCCTGCTGCCTGAGAAGTATATGCAGTTACCGGTTTACCGGTTTTTTGGTGATATTCATATATGTTCTCTGTCATATGGGTCTGTACAGCTGCCTCCACTGCCTCGTCATTCGGTTTTGCCAAATTGAACATAATTTCATGCCCGACAAAGGATTTCAAATTATGCTCTTTCGCGTAAGCATCTGCAGCCCACATTCTTTCTGCCGACCAGTTCGAACAAGCAAAATATCTCACCTTTCCTTCTCTGACAAAGCTGTTCAAAGTTTCAATAATTTCACCAACCTCACGCTTCGGATCATCTGCATGTAAATAGTATAAATCTATATAATCAGTCTGTAAGCTTTTCAAACTGCTCTCCAGATCCTCTCGTATCTCTTCCGGCGCCAGCCTTTTTATGTTCGGTGTTTCAAGTGCATGGCAGGCTCCTTTGGTCGCAACTACCAGCTTGCTTCTCAATCTATGCTGTTTCATCCATCTTCCAATCAATAATTCAGATAGTGGAAGATTTCCTGGATTCCACCTTCCATACACATTCGCTGTATCAATAAATGTACCCCCATTTCCTACAAAACAATCGAGGATATCGAATGATGCCTGGTCGGAAATACGGCTCCCGAGCACTCCACCTCCCAACGCTATATCTGACACTCGCAAATTTGTTCCTTTATAATTTACAATATTCATCCTTCGCTCTCCTTTTAAAACACTTCTCAGCCTTTCACTGCTCCAACTGTCATACCTCTTGCAAAATAGGACTGGAAAAACGGAAATATAATCATAAGAGGTAAAATACCGATTACTGCAATTGCCATACGAACCGTGATGGTAGGCATTTTACCCAAGGCATTGGCAGCCTCTGCGCTTCCTGCCATACTTTGTGTCATAAACTGAATATCCAGCAAAATTCTATTCAAATAATTTTGCAGACTGAATAATTTTGTATTCGTAAGATAAAGGAGACCATTATACCAGTCATTCCAATAACCAATACCAATCAACAATCCTACCGTAGCCAGGATGGGTTTCGAAATCGGCATAATAATACTAAAGAAAATTCGGAACTCCTTAGCGCCATCTACCATAGCTGATTCGATCAATTCCTTAGGCGTATTGTTATTAAAGTATGTTCTCACCAGCAGAACATTGAAACCATTTACCAAAATATTATTTGGCAAAAGTAATGCAAATATAGTATTTTTGACATGTAACGTATTTACATATAATAAATAGGTGGGAACCATACCTCCGTTAAAAAGCAATGTAAAAAACACGAGAAAATTGATTATCTTTCTTCCGGGTAATTCATTACGCGAAAGTGTATATCCCAGCATGGCTGTAAGCATCAATCCGGAAATCGTACCTATAAATGTAGTTAGTATTGAAATCCCGTATGCACGGAATATTGTCTGCCCCTGCGTCGCCATATAGCGATATGCTTCCAGACTCCACTCTTTGGGCCAAAAGGAATAACCATTTCGGAACACACTATCATTATCCGACAGAGAAGACGTTACCAGCAACAACGTAGGAAGAGTACAGAAAAGCACGAAACAAATTAAAACTATATGTGCTACTAATGCTGATTTGTTTACTTTCATTCGTTTCATCTCACACCTCCTAAAACAGAGAATCTTCCGGGCTGATCTTCCGAAGTAACAAATTTGTAATTAAAACAATTAAAAAGCCGACTACTGACTGATATACTCCTGCTGCTGCAGACATACCCACGTCTCCTGTCTGTATCAATGTGCGGTACACATAGGTATCTATTGTATTTGTAGTACTGTATATTGCTCCTGAGTTCTGCGTAACCTGATAAAATAAACCAAAATCAGAATAAAAAATCTTTCCTACCGCCAATAATATCATCATTATAATAACCGGTTTCAACAATACCAGTGTGATATACCGTACCTGTTGAAGCTTTGATGCCCCATCCAGTTGAGCCGCTTCATAGTAAGACTTATCAATAGAAATAACATTGGCATAATAAATAGTTGCCTGAAATCCAAATGACTTCCATGTATTTACGATCGGTAATATTATAGGCCAGTACTTTGACTCATTGTACCAGGATATCGTGCTTTTTCCCAGGATCCCTTTATTAATAAAGCCTACATCCGTACTTAAGAAAGCAAATACCAGATAACTGATAATGACGATAGAAAACAAATATGGCAAAAGAATCACTGTCTGATATACTTTTAAAGCCTTTTTGCTTGTCACTTCGCTCAAAAGAATTGCTACTAAAATACCTAAAAATGTATTAATTATAATAAATGCCACATTGTACAATATTGTGTTTCTGGTAATAATAAAAGCAACTGAGTTTTTAAATAAAAACAAAAAATTTCTAAAGCCTGCCCAATCACTTCCATAAATTCCTTTGCTGTAGTCGAAATCTTTAAAAGCTACCACCATACCCGTTAGTGGTAAATAATTGTTAATAAACAAATAAACCAATGCCGGCAAAGCCATAATGTATAGTGGCAAAAGCTTTTTTATTTTTTTTAATCTTTTATACATACCAGGCTCCTTTGAATAGAAAGGTCAGTTGTGTTATACCTCTGACCTTTCCGAGAAACTTTACTTATTTTGTTGCCGCCCACTCGTCTAACTGCCGCTGCTTTTCTGCAATAACAGTATCAATCCCTGCATCCTTCAGTGCCTGTCGGAATTTCGGTAAATTTTCATCAGGATCGATTACTCCATTCTCCAGAGGCAGACGATACTCATCCATTACTGCCTGTACAGCCGCCGCTTCTGCCTTCACAGGAGTGGTGTCAAACACAAATCCCAGCGCTTTAGATTTAATTGCATTATCATTAAATTCCTCATATTTTTCATTTAAATCTTCGGGATCCGTATTCCAAATATAACTCAGATAACGATTTCCAAAAGCGTAAGTTGCACTCAGAGTATAGCCGGATGTTTCTCCAGTTACACCGTCCGGATAAGTAATCCACTTTTCGCTTCCTTTTACATGCTGATAGTGTGTACCTTCAATACCCCATACCAACGCATTATATACTTCTGCATCACTATAAAGCAGATTGACAAACTCCAACACTTTTTCAGGATTCTTACAGCTGACAGGGATCGACTGAATAACAGCTCCAACCGTTTGTGTATTTCCAAAAGCCGGATTTACAATTGCTGTACTGCATGGAATACCTGTCATATTGGTGCTGTCTGTAGGCACACCCGGATGAATCAGGGACATTGTGGATGCCACTTTTCCTGTTTTGAAATAAGCTACTCCTGTATCAGGATTCGTTGAAGCATCTGGAAGAATATAGCCCTTCTCATTCCACTCTCTGGCTTTCCTCACACACTCCTCGTAATATTCTGTATCAAAGAGATTTTGCACGGTCAGATCGCCCTGTCCCCAATCCATCAGGACTCCCATGGTATCACCCAGCCCATCATATGTTTTAAAAAGGCTTTCCAGAATGCTGGTTCCCTGGCTTTGCGGCTGCGTTACATACTTGTCCGGTTCTCCCTCTTTAATTCTGGCAAAAAGGTCATCTAATTGTTCTACTGTTAATCCTGCATCAGCATCAATTCCATATTTCTCGATAATATCATTGCGAAGAATCAGTCCGTATGCACTTGCCATATCACGTATGGTCGGAAATCCATATATTTTTCCGTCAACTGTGGTAGCTTCCATATAGTCGCCGATTACTTCCATTGCATCCGGTGCATATTTACGAACCGTTTCTTCATCCAGCCCAAGCAGTTTATTGGAAGTGACATCACTACTGAATGTAGTTCTGGCTGATGCATTTACCAGATCCAGCTTTTCGCCACTGGTAATCATCAGATTAACCTCCTGCTGATAGTTTGCTCCTGTCATAGGCAAAAGCTTAACCTTGGCACCAATCTTGTCATAAACAATGTTACTTAGATTCTCCTCTACCAAATCCCAATCTGCCTGCTGTACCCATACATCAAATGCATAAACAATGGTATATGGTTCCTCTCCTTCCTGCACAGTGTCATTCGTTTCACTTTTGTCTGTCTGACCTACGCTCTGATTACCGCTTTCATTTCCACATGCGGAAAGCACTGTACACGCTGCCAACAATATGGCAAATACTTTACTTACAATTTTCTTTTTCATATCATTTTCTCCTTCCTTTTATGTATGTTTTGTATCTTTTGTAATTAAACTATATCTCTTATAATTATTTCTTTCTCCCTGAATTTCGACCTTCACTTATGAATTTTATACGCTTTTTGTTTTATCGAAATCCAGCTCATGAAATGGATCTTTGTCCTCTCCATCATAATCCGTCAGCTTACTCGCGATCTTTTTCAGATAACTATTTGTGTTTGCAAGAGATCCGCTAATAATATCCTCTTCTGTTATTTTGGCAATTAAAATTTCTCTGGCGGAAGCCATCACCTCTTTCATATTGGATAGATAACTTCCACGTTCCCGATCATATGTTACATAGATAAATCCGTCATCTGCTTCCTTTGCATCCGGATAAGAAACTTCTCTCTCGTCTAATAGTAATTTATAAGGGAACGTTTTTCCTTCATCCTCTGACAGCATTGCCGTAAGATTATTTCTTCCACTAAACTTAAAATGATTGATCAGCAGGATTCTACCTGAACGCAATCTTGTAATATGGAATCTCGAACAGGGACCACCATAGCCAGTGTCAAAATCTTTACTCCAGCTTCTTCCTCCATCATAGGAATTCGATGCGCCAATCCCATACTTTGTCCTAACAAACATTCTTAGGCTTCCATCCTTCATCTCCAAGATCATATGTTCATCATAATGCCGGTCTTTCACGTCTGCAAAGCCAAGCTTCTGAAAGGTTTTCCCGCAATCATTGGTAGCATAAACAAAGGAGCCTTTTTCCGTAATTTTAGTATCATATTCTTCTGATAATACTCTTATACCATCATTCCATACAGCAATCGGGAACAACCATTCACCAGATTTCACCACTATAGGTTTATTCATCATTACATTATGGCCTACCAGAAATTCTTCTCCCCAAACCAGCTCCTCTGCATCAGGATCTCGGCAAACAGATGCATATAAACCATCGTCCGGACACTTTGCCCATGTCAGCCAAAGTTCTCCCAATGGATCTATCCAAAGGCATGGGTCAAAGCATCTTCCATTATCTTCTTTTACAATAACAATCGGTTCCGAGAAATGATTCCCTCCGTCATCCGACTTAATTACGATCACATAATTTCCTATTTCTTCCTTGACTCCACCTGAATAGAAAGTAAGGAAAATCCTTCCTCGTTTTGTCACCTCAATGCTTGGGATTCCTTGCCATAGGCGTTTTGAAGCCCTGTATTTTTGTAATTCCTTTGTTTCCGTATACAACATAATCGTTTCCTCCAACAGACTTATATCCATGTTTTCTGCATCCTTTTCAAAAATACAGGAGCTGTTATATCAACGGAACAACGGACAATGCAGCCCCTCTTTTTTCATTTTCTAAATATACCGTATATATAATATATAATTTATGATCTGCTTCATAGGCGCATGGGTAACACCACGCTTTTCCATAACCTAATCTGTCGGAAAAGCCATTTTGTAGTATAATGCCGGTCTCAAAGGTATTTTCTTTGGGTTTTGAGAATACAAGTACAAGTTTTTCTCTTCCCGGATACCAATTTCCTATTATATAGTTTCTACCATCAGAAAGCG
>OCPP01001802.1_pt1 | contig 10564 bp, 6 predicted proteins | sample 1538211 | NCBI WGS metagenome assembly OCPP01 (sample SAMEA2580193, study PRJEB22360) | human gut metagenome | biome: human gut; feature: human-associated habitat; material: faeces | place: Denmark | collected 2008/2010
TCACCGCCCATGCGGGGGGCGGGGTGTTTCCGCCGATACGATAGCGGCCGCTGCCCGCTGCGGTGCCGCCGCCCCGGCGGTGCCGGTGAAGGACACCATCAAGCAGGCGAAGGGCGGCGACGGCAAGACTGTGCCGGAAGGCTGCAGGGTGGAGAACACCCCCGACCGCAGCACCCTTTATGCGGTGCAGACGCCCCAGTGCTTCGACCGGGCCGCCTATCTGGCGGCGCTGGATGAACTGGACGAGGCCAGCGCCCGCCTCGTCACCGACGACTGCAGCCTGTTCGAGCTGACGGGCCGTCCGGTAGAGCTGGTCCGGGGCGACTACGCAAACATCAAGATAACCACCCGGGAGGACCTGCCCCGGGCCGGGAACGGAGGAAAGAAAATGCGCATTGGTCATGGTTACGACGTCCACCGTCTGGTGGAAGGCCGCAAGCTCATCCTGGGCGGCGTGGAAGTGTCGTATGAGAAGGGCCTGCTGGGCCACTCGGACGCCGACGTGCTGGCCCACGCGGTCATGGACGCCGTGCTGGGCGCAGCGGCGCTGGGCGACATCGGCCAGCACTTCCCCGATACGGCGGAAGAGTACGCCGGGGCCGACAGCCTCATGCTGGCCCGCCGTGTGGCAGAAATCGTGACCGGGCACGGCTGGCGCATCGAGAACATCGACGCCACCATCCTCTGCCAGCGCCCGAAGCTGGCCCCCCACATCCCGGCCATGCGGGCAAAGCTGGCCGAGGCTTTCGGGATGCCGGTGGACGCCGTGAGCGTCAAAGCCACCACCGAGGAGCATCTGGGCTTTACCGGCGAGGGGCTGGGCATCGCGGCCCACGCCGTCGCCCTCATCGAAGCAGTGTGAACGGGAGAATGTGACCCATGACTCTGAACTCTATCGTAGCAAACTTCCAGACCTTCAAGCTGGTAGACCTGCTGGACATCCTCATCATCGCGTTCCTCATCTACCAGCTGCTGGGCTTCGTCAACCGCACCCGCGCCGGCCAGCTGGCCAAGGGCGCGCTCATCGTCATGGCGGTCTATCTGGTGGCCAACATCCTGAATATGCGCACCGTCACCTGGCTGCTCAACTCGCTGCTGCAAGTCGGTCTGCTGACGCTGGTGGTGCTGTTCCAGCCCGAGATACGGCGTGCGCTGGAGCGGATGGGCCAGACCGACCAGTGGGCCTATCGCTTCTTCAATAAAAACCGCTACAACGACACCAGCCTCAAGGGCGCGTGGCGCAGCGCCATCATCGCCATCTGCGACGCGGCAGAGCGCTTTTCGGAGACCAAGACCGGCGCGCTCATCGTGCTGGAACGGAACACCAACCTTTCTGAGATCGTCCGCACCGGCACGCCTGTGAACAGCGCAGTCAACCTCGAGGTGCTGGGTACCATCTTCTACGAGGGTACCCCCCTCCACGACGGCGCGGCCATCATCGAGAATGGCCGCATCAAGGCTGCAGGCTGTGTGCTGCCCCTTTCCAACAACCTGGATCTGGGCAAGGACATGGGTACCCGCCACCGCGCCTGCCTCGGCATCGCCGAGAACTCCGACGCCATCGCCATCGTGGTCAGCGAGGAGACGGGCATCATCTCGATGGCGAAAAACGGTGTGCTTATGCGGCACTTTGACCGTCAGACCCTTTACACCCGGCTGGTGGATGAGATGATACCCAAGGAGACCGCCAGCGAGAAGAGCGCCGCCGAGGGCTGGAAGGCCCGGGGCAAGCGCCTGCTGAACTGGGTGAACAACAAGGAGGAGGATGAGCAGCAATGAGCACTGAGCAGAACAACGGCAAGCCTGCCGTACCCCCCAAGCGCAATCTGCTGAACGACCGCCGCATCCGGCTCCTGCTTTCTTTGCTGGGTGCAGTCATCGCGTGGATGGCTGTCACCATCGTCGTGCAGCCCGGCACCACCACCACCATCTATAATGTTCCGGTGGACTTTAGCTATGATTCGGCTGCCTACACTTCCCGGGGGCTGAGCATTGTCAATGCGGAGGAAAAAACGGTCAACCTGAAGCTTTCCGGCGACGGCTACACCATCGGCAGCCTGTCGGCCAACGACTTTGTCGTCTACCCCGACTGGTCCAGCGTCCGCGACAGCGGCGAAAAGAGCCTGCGCCTTCAGGTGCGGAGCCAGAGCACCCTGCTCACCGGTGTGTCCGTCTCCATCGACGGCGACAACACCGTGGACGTGGTGTTCGATGTGGTGGAAGAAAAGACCCTGCCCATCCAGGTGACGACGAATTACCTGAAGATAGCAGACGGCTATATCCTCTACGGCACCGACATCTCGAAGGAGACGGTGACGCTCTCCGGACCCAGCACCGAGCTGAGCGAGGTAGAGACCTGCACCGCCGAGGTGACCTACAGCGGCGAGCTGACCAGTCCCGTCACTCTGGACACCGGCCTGCGTTTTTACACCCGCAGCGGCGGAGAGGTGAAATTTGAGTATACTACTCTGGAAACGGACAGCGTCGAGGTCACGCTGCAGGTGTATAAGCTGGCCACCCTGCCGGTGGAAGTCAGCTTTATCAACGCGCCCCGCGACTTTGACCCCTCGGTGCTGGTCTACTCCCTGAGCAAAAAGACCCTCAATGTGGCCGGCCCGGAGTCCCAGATCGACCGTCTGTCCGCCCTGTCGGTGGGTACCATCGACCTTTCCACCTTTGCACTGGATAAGGTGTACGAAATGCCCATCGAGCTGCCCAGCGGCATCCGTCTGCTGGACAACATCTCCAGCATCACGGTCAGCTTCGACAGCTCCCGTCTGGAAACCAAGACCATGAACCTGCCCGCCAGCTGTGTGCAGGTCATCAACCTGCCCTCCACCTACACCCTGACCGTGGAGACGGAGCGGCTGATGAACGTCACCCTCTGCGGCCCGGCCGGCTCGCTGGAAGCACTGAATCCGGAACAGGTGGTCATTGAGATCGACGCCGACGACTTCTATGTCGCCATCGGCCAGCAGAACATCGCCTGCCGCCTCTATGTGCCGGCCAACGACAAAATTTTTGCGCTGGGCAGCTATGTGGTGCAGTGCAAGATAGAAAGTAACTGAGTATATGATCCTGATCCATGATATTCGCCTGCCCCTCTCCGCCGGGGAGCCGCAGGCCTACGAAAAAGCCCTCCGCCTCGCCCGCATCCCCCGGGGAAAGGTGAGCCATCTGGGCATCGCCCGGCTTTCGGTGGACGCCCGCCACGGCCAGCCCAAGCTGGTGTACACCGTGGCCGTGACCCTGAAAGAGGAGAGGGAAGAGGCCGCCTGTGCGGGTGCTTCCCGCAGCGTCACCGTCCGGGGCAAGACCGATCTCTCGGTGCAGAACGGCACTCTGCCGCTGACGCACCGGCCTGTGGTCTGCGGCCTCGGCCCGGCGGGCCTCTTTGCGGCGCTGCTGCTGGCCCGTCAGGGCTACCGGCCCATCGTGCTGGAACGCGGCCCTGCGCTGGACGAGCGCGTCAAGGCCGTGGAGCATTTCTCCGCCACCGGTGAGCTGGACGAGAACGCCAACATCCAGTTCGGCGAGGGCGGCGCCGGAACCTTCTCGGACGGCAAGCTCACCACCCGCATCGGCGATGAGCTCTGCGGCTTCGTGACCGAAGTGTTCCTCGAGCACGGCGCGCCGAAGGAGATCGCCTGGCAGCAGAAGCCCCATGTCGGCACCGACCTGCTGCGGGGCGTCATCACTTCGATCCGAAAAGAGATCGAGTCGCTGGGCGGCGAGGTCCACTTCAACACAGCCCTCACCGGCTTCGAGCGGCGGGACGGCCGGCTCGTCGGCATCCAGACCACGGACGGTGCGTTCCCCTGTGAGGCGCTGGTGTTCGCGGTGGGCCACTCGGCCCGCGACACCTTCGGGATGCTGATGGACAGCGGCCTCGTGCTGGAGTGCAAGCCCTTCAGCGTCGGCTTCCGGGCAGAGCATCTCCAATCGGAGATCGAAAAGAGCCTCTACCACGAGGCGGCGGGCCATCCGGCCCTGCCGCGCGGCGAATATCAGCTTTCGCAGCACGTTGAAAAACGGTGCGTTTATACGTTCTGTATGTGTCCAGGCGGCCAGGTGGTGGCTTCGGCCAGCGAAAAGGGCCGCGTCGTGACCAACGGCATGAGCTACCACGCCCGCAGCGGCAGGAACGCCAACGCGGCGGTGGTGGTCAGCGTGGGCGGCGAAGACTTCGGCAATGACCCCCGGAAGGCCATCGCCTTCCAGCGGGAGCTGGAAGCCCGGGCCTATGCGGCAGGCCGTCCCGGCGGAGAGTATGCCGCCCCGGCGGAGAACATCCAGAGCTTTTTGGAGGGCAGGGGCCGGCTGAACATTGGCCGCGTCCAGCCCACCTATGACCGGGGCGTCGTCGCTGCGGACCTCGGCGCGCTGCTGCCGACCGAACTGGCCGACACCCTGCGGGCCGGTCTGCGGGCTTACGAGCGGAAAATTGCGGGTTACACCGCCCCCGAGGCCATTCTGACCGGCCTCGAGACCCGTACCAGCAGCCCGGTGCGGCTGAAACGGGAAGAAAATTTTGAATGCGCCCAGCTGGCAGGATTGTATCCCTGCGGCGAGGGTGCCGGATATGCGGGCGGCATCATGAGTGCCGCCGTCGATGGCCTGCGGGTGGCCCGCGCCATCATCAGCCGGTACAGCCCGGCAGAAGGGTGAGAAGTTGAATGACTGATCGTGAAGACGATTTTGACCGCACGGCGAAGGACAGCGAAGGCCGTAAGGTGCAGCAGGAGCTGGAACGCCAGCTCCGCGAGCTGGGCAACACCATGTCCGACTCCTTCCGCCACGGCTTTGAGGGCCGGGGCGAGGAGATCGGCGACCGTGTGTGGGATGTGGGCCGCGCCGCGGTGAACGCCGCCGGTTATGGCATCTCGGAGGCAGGCCGGGTCTTTCAGGCCGGAAAACAGGAGTACCGGAAGCGGGCCGAGGAGGCCAGAAGCAGTGCAAATGCCAGCGGGATGACCGACTGGGCGCGCAATTTCTTTGCAAAGAAGCCGGAACCGACGGCCATCGAAAATATCCGCACCAGCGCCAAAAAGCGCCACAGCGCAGGCGTCGCCATGCTGGCGACCGGCATCACCTTCGCCGTCCTCTTCGGCATCACGGCCATCGCCTGCTTTGGCACGGCGGGGGCGTTCACGTCCGGCGGCGTGATCGTCGAAACCGCGGATACGTTCCTCAGTGCCATCGGCGATCTCGCACTAGGTGCGATCGCGGTGACGGGGTGGTGCTCTGCCGCTGTGACCGCTGTGTTCGGCTGGCTGACCGCGGCGGGCGCGTCCCGTATGAAGGCCGCCAAGACCCTGGAGCTCTACGCCGATACTGCCGAGGGCTTCGACTGGCACAAGGGCCTGTCCCTCTCCATGCTGGCCGACCTGACGCATAAAAAGAAGACCAAGGCTCTCAAGATGCTGCGGAAATTCATCCACAAGGGCTGGCTCAGTGCCTGGCTGGACGAGAAAAACGACAAGCTCTACCTGACGGCAGAGGACTACCGCGCCGCACAGGAAAATCAGCCCCAGCCCGAACCGGAAAAAGCGCCGGAACAGGCCGGAGAAGTCCCCCTGAACCTCGAGACGACCCGCCGCTTTGCGCAGGTGCTCGAGAAGGAGCAGGGGCTCATGGAGGATGAGCGGGCTGTGGAGGAGCTGCAGCATATGCAGAAGACCACCGAGTCCATCTGTGCCTGGCTGGAAGCCCACCCCGAGAGCCTGCCCAAGGCCCGCCGCTTTGCGGAATACTATATCCCCACCACCCTCAAGCTCCTGCACACCTACAACGACGTGCAGAGCCAGCAGGGCGAGAACGCGGAGACCATCCGCCGGGATATTGCGGGCATCCTGCACACCCTGAATCAGGCTTATGATAACCTCTACGATAAGCTTTTGTCGGACGTGGCGCTGGACGTTTCCAGCGAGATCGCTGCGCTGCAGGGGATGCTGGCGAACGATGGTCTGGCCGGGGAGGGATTGCGATGACCTACCGGGCCTGGAACACCAAGACCGTTGACCGCGCCGCCCTGAAAGAGCTGACAGCGGCCATCGCCCAGCAGAACACCGAAGAGCTGGAATACCAGAACATGGACGAAGAGTGGAGCGAGGAAAAGTACCGCTCTGTCCTCGCGGCCCAGCAGAAAGAAGCCGGCCTGCTGGCCGGCATCCTCGCTGCCCGGGGCATCACCGACCCCGCCGAGGCGCTGACCCTTCTGGCGGGCGAAGAAGAGCTGAGCGACCCCATGCTCCTGACCGACATGGACAAAGCCTGTGAGCGCATCCTGCGGGCCATCGACGAGGGGGAGACCATCGTCGTTTTCGGCGACTACGACGTGGACGGTGTGACCGCCACGGCCCTGCTCTATCAGCACCTGAAAGGGATGGGCGCCGCCGTCAAGTGCATGCTGCCCAGCCGGGAGGGCGACGGCTACGGTCTCTCAAAGAATGCTATCCAGTCGATCTACGATAAGGGCTGCCGCCTCATCGTCACGGTGGACAACGGCATCTCTGCCGTAGAGGAAGCCGCATTCGCGGCCAGCCTCGGCATCGACCTCATCATCACAGACCACCATCTGCCCCACGACACCCTGCCCCAGGCAGCGGCCATCGTGGACCCCCGCCGTGCCGACGACCACAGCCCCTTCAAGGGCCTGTGCGGCGCGGGCGTGGCCTTCAAGCTCTGTGCTGCGCTGGATGGCTGCCCGCCGGAAGAGATGCTGGAATACTGCGGCGACCTCGCCGCTGTTGGCACCGTGGCCGACGTCATGCCCCTGACAGGGGAGAACCGCACCATCGTCAAAGCAGGTCTGCGCCAGCTGCAAAATACGGACAGACCCGGCTTCTGCGCCCTTTTGGAAGAAGTGGGCCTTGCAGGCAAGCCGGTGACGGCAGAGAACATCAGCTACGCCATCGCGCCCCGCATCAATGCGGCGGGCCGGATGGACAGCGCTGTCACCGCTTTGCAGCTGGTGCTCTGTGAGGACGAAGACCGGGCGGTCGAACTGGCTCATAAGCTGAGCGACATCAACATCCGGCGGCAGGAGACGGAGATGGAGATCGTCAAAGCCGCACAGGAGCTGCTGGACGCTGAGCCGGAACGCCTCGAAGACCGGGTCATCCTGCTCTGGGGCAGAGACTGGCACCCCGGCGTCATCGGCATCGTGGCCTCCCGCCTTGTGGAAAAGACAGGACGCCCGGTCATCGTGGTGTCGGTGGATGAGCACGGCGAGGGCAAGGGCAGCGGCCGCAGCGTGCAGGGCTTCAACCTGCACGAGTGCATCGCCTCCTGCGCCGACATCCTGCTCCGCTTCGGCGGCCACGCCATGGCAGCGGGCCTCTCGGTGCGGGAAGAGGATCTGCAGACGCTCCGCCAGCGGCTCAACGACTGGGCGGCCCGGGAGTGTCCCGTGCTGCGCACCCCGCCGCTGGAGTGTGATCTGTCCGTCCACCTCGACCGCCTGACGGTGGAGAGCGTCCGCCGCCTCGACCAGCTGGCACCCTACGGTGCCGACAACCCCAGCCCGGTCTTCGTGCTGGAAATGGCTGTCGTGGAGGGGGTCTACGCCGTCTCGGAGGGCAAGCACTGCCGCCTGCGTCTGCGGCAGGGCAATTCCAGCATCTACGCCGTCTGGTTCGGGATGCACCCGGAACAGGTGCCTTACTCGACGGGCGACGTCGTGGACGCAGCCATCAGCCTTTCGGTCTACGATTCGCCCCGGGGCGCACAGCTGTCGGGCCGCATCATCGAGCTGCACCCGGCGGGCCTCGGCAACACAGCTGCAGAGCAGGCCGCGCTGGTGCAGGCGCTGCGCCGGGGTACGCCCCTGACGCCGGAGCAGAAGGAGAGCATCGCCCCGGAGCGCAGCCATATCATCACCGTTTATCGGGAGCTGCAGGCGCGGCGCTGGCACGCCGAAGATCTGCAGCCCCTGTTTGCAAAACTCGGCGAGGAGAACACCGGCCGGACGCTGGTGGCCGTCGCCGCGCTGGAACAGGTCGGCCTCATCACAGCGGCTGACCGGGGCGGGGCAAAGTTCTGGGAACTCGTGCCTGCCACCGGAAAGAAGAACCTTGCCGATGCGCCCATCCTGAAATGTCTGGAGGAACGATAAAGATGCCTGAGGGAAAGAAACCTATCCTCCCCTCGCCCGCAGCACCGGCTGCGGCGAAAGAGGACAGCTACTCTGCAAAGACCCATCTCCACCAGCCCGTGCCGGTGACGGAGATGGCTACCGTGGCCGCAACGGCCCTGCCGGCCAACGCCCCTGAGGGGACCCTTCCCTCGGAGGTGCGGCCCGAGATCGTGACCTGGGAGAAGCTGGTGGAGGCCATCAAAGCCAGCGGCAAAGCCTACAATATGGCCATGATAGAAAGGGCTTACGATCTGGCCAACGACGCCCACAAGGGGGTCTGCCGCCGCAGCGGGGAGCCCTATATCTGCCACCCGCTGGCCGTGGCCCGCCTCGTGCTGGACCTCGGCATGGACAGCGAGAGCATCGCCGCCGCCCTGCTCCACGACGTGGTGGAGGACACCCCCACCACGCTGACCGACCTGACCGCCACTTTCGGCGAAGAGGTGGCCGCGCTGGTGGATGGCGTCACCAAGCTGACCAAGATCCAATTTTCCAATATCGAAGAGCTGCAGGCCGAGAACCTGCGCAAGATGCTGCTGGCCATGAGCCGTGACGTCCGCGTCATGATCATCAAGCTCTGTGACCGCCTGCACAATATGCGCACCGGCGACGCATGGCCGGAGCAGAAGCGCCGCGACAAGGCCCGGGAGACCATGGAGGTCTACGCTCCCATCGCCAACCGTCTGGGCATCCTGAACGTCAAGGAGGAGCTGGAAGATCGCAGCCTCCACTACCTCGACCCCGTGGGCTACGAGGAGATCAACAAGATGCTCAGCGAGCGCGCGGGCGACGAGTTCCTGGCCAGCGTGTCGGGCGTCATCAAGAGCCGCCTCGAGGAGAGCGGCATCGAGGGCGCGACCATCAAGCGGAGAGTCAAGAGCATCTACGGCATCTACCGCAAGACCATCATGCAGAACAAGTCCTTTGATGAAATTTACGACATCTACGCGGTGCGCATCATTCTGGACACCCTGGCTGAGTGCTACAGCACCCTGGGCCTCATCCACGATATGTACCACCCGCTGCCCAACCGCTTCAAGGACTATATCTCCACCCCCAAGCCCAACGGCTACCAGAGCCTCCACACCACCGTCATCGGCCACGAGGGCATCCCCTTCGAGGTGCAGATACGCACCCGCACCATGGACGAGCAGGCCGAGTACGGCGTTGCCGCCCACTGGAAGTATAAGGAGGGCCTCGAGGGCCACGATAAGCTGGACGAGCGTCTGGCCTGGGTCAGCCAGCTGCTGGAAAACCAGCGCGTCAGCGATGATTTCGGCAATCTGCTCCACGATTTGAAGAGTGACCTGCTGCCGGAGGAGGTCTTTGCCTTCACCCCGAAGGGCGACGTCATCAACCTGCCTGCGGGTGCAAACTGCATCGACTTTGCCTACGCCATCCACTCTGCCGTCGGCAACCGGATGGTGGGCTGCAAGGTCAACAACCGCATCGTCCCCATCGACCACGTCGTGGCGACGGGCGAGATCATTGAAGTCATCCTCGGCCCGGCGGACAAAGGCCCCAGCCGCGACTGGCTCAAGATCGTGCGCACCAGCGAGGCCAAGAGCAAGATACGCAACTGGTTCAAGAAGATGCGCCGCGAAGAGAATATCCAGCAGGGCCGCGACGCGCTGGCCAAAGAGCTGCGCCGGGAGATGATCTTCATCCCCGACGACCAGCTGGATGAGTTCGTGGGCAGCTGCAGCCGCCGTCTGCGCCAGAACAACGCGGAGGAAATTTACGCTGCCATCGGCTACGGCGGCATGACCATCGCCAACTGCCTGCCCAAGCTCAAAGAGGAGTGGCAGAAGCTCAAGGCCGCCGAGGTTGCTGAGAACAAGTCGGTGGAGGACCTGCCGAAGGTCGATCTGAGCCGCGTCCACGCCACCGACGGCGTGGTGGTGGAGGGCTTCGACAACACCCCCATCAAGTTTGCAAAGTGCTGCTCGCCCCTGCCCGGCGACCCCATCGTGGGCTTCATCACCCGGGGCTTCGGCGTCTCCATCCACAAGCAGAGCTGCGCCAACGCGGTGTCCAGCATGAAAGACCCCTCCAACGCCCCCCGCTGGGTCAAGGCGTACTGGGCCGACAGCGTCAAGGACAGCTACAAGGCCGGTCTGGAGATCATCGCCCTCAACCGCAACGAGCTGCTGTCCGATGTGCTGGCCGCGCTGGCTGACATCCGCGTCCCCATCTACGCCATGAACGCCCGTCAGGTGGAGAACAACTGTGCCGTCATCAGCCTGACCATCGGCATCAACAATACAGAGCACCTCAACCGGGTCGTGGCCCGTCTGTCCAAAGTCAAGGATGTGCTCAAGGTAACAAGGAGCTAATATGCGTGCAGTCATTCAGGCCGTATCCTCGGCCAGCGTCCGGGTCAACGGCGGGGGGGCGGCGCCCCTCGCGCCCCCCGCCGTCCACAGC
>OCPP01001807.1_pt1 | contig 10536 bp, 7 predicted proteins | sample 1538211 | NCBI WGS metagenome assembly OCPP01 (sample SAMEA2580193, study PRJEB22360) | human gut metagenome | biome: human gut; feature: human-associated habitat; material: faeces | place: Denmark | collected 2008/2010
GGCCTTGCGCGCCTTGGCCTCGGCAGCCGCGCGGACCTTCATGGCCTTCTCGCGCGCGGCCTTCACCTCGGGCGTGATAACGCTCATGGGCTCGGCAGTCGAAACCTGGTAGAAAAAGCCCTTAAAGTCGATCTGCATATCGGTAATGGCAAGACCAAACAGGTCGTGGGCCTCATTTTCAAATGGGAACACCGCGGGGTAATACGAGCTGATGGACGGAATCTCCTGGTACTGGTCGATGCCCTCAACCACCAGATTCTCGATCGCATAGCTGCCGTCCTGCGCAATATGTTCCTGAGCAGCGTGAACGTTGATAAACGTATAGACCAAGCGATACGAGCCGTCGTCGACGTTACGCTCGGCGTGCATTTGCACAAAGCGCGCACCGACGCCCTTAAGCGCCTGGACATGCGACAGGAGCTCGTCGATCCCAACGATGGTATAGATTGCCTCTTGCATTACTCGGCCTCCTTTGCAGCGACGGACGCGGCGGGCGTCCCAGCAGGTGCGTCGCCAGCGGCGGGCGCGTCGCCGGCCTCAGCCGCGGCCACAAACCCGTCCTCGCCCAGCTCAACGCCACCGTCCCAGGTGGCGGCGCCGCCCACGGTGAGCGGATCGCCGCCGGCGCGCATCACGGCCTCCTTCTGGTCCAAGATGCCGCACGCCTCCACGATGGCATCGATCACCGTCTCGGGGCGAATGGCGCACCCGGGCGCGTACACGTCCACGGGAATCGCGCGGTCCACGCCGCCGATCACGTTGTAGGCATCGCGGAACACGCCGCCCGAGCACGCGCAGATGCCGCACGCCACCACGCACTTGGGCTCGAGCATCTGGTTGTAAATCTGACGCACGACGGGCAGGTTCTGGGCATTGACCGACCCCGTCACCAAAAAGATGTCCGCATGCTTGGGGTTGCCGGTGTTGACCACGCCAAAGCGCTCCGCATCGAACAGTGGGGTAAGCGAGGCCAGCACCTCGATATCGCATCCGTTGCAGCTCGAGCCGTCGTAATGAATAACCCACGGTGAGCGCGACATTTTATGATCCATGGATGCCGCCTCCTAAATAAACACGTCGACGAGGATGGGCATAAGGTTGAGCAGGCCAAACACCAGCGCCACGCCCCAGCCGAGCTTAAAGCAGCTGCGCCAGGTGCTGCGCGCGAAGGTGTTGTCGATCAGCACCTCGACAAAATACGTCGCGACCATCACGACCAGGGCGACGACCCAGCTCACCGGGTTGTCCCAAACAAAGAACATGCCCACCCACATCAAAAACAGCACGGTCTCGCACCAGTGCATAAGGGTCATCTTGGCCAGCGTGCCGCCGCTCATCTCGGTGGCGACGCCCTGGACAATCTCCTGATGCGCGTGATGCGAGTACGAAAGGTCAAACGGCGACTTGCGCAGCTTGATGGTAAGCACCGCGAGCAGCGCGAGGAAAATGGGCGCGCTGTACACGATGATGGGGGCCGACTGCCCCGTCACGGCGATGGAATCGAAGCTGTCGGTGGCAAGGTACAGGCCCACGCTCATCAGCAGAACGGCGGGCTCGTAGCTCATAACCTGCAGCAACTCGCGATCGGCGCCGACCTGCGCAAACGGGCTTTGCGTCGAGGCGGACGCCAGCACCACAAAGATCGCGGCGAGCGTCACCATAAAAGCGCACAGTAGCGTGTTAGAACCCGACACAAAGATGCCGCCGCCCACGACGGTAAAGATGAGCGCGCATGCCATATAGGTATCGTCCATGGTGTTTACGCTGGCAGGAGCCTTGCGCAGCAGCTTGGCAACGTCGTAGAACGGTTGCAGCAGGCGCGGGCCCACACGGCCCTGCATGCGGGCCGAAAGCTTGCGGTCAAGGCCGTCGATCAGGCCGCCCACAAGCGGCGCCAGCAAGGCAAACGCCACGGTGCCCATAAAGATGCCCACGACGCCCGAACCTTCAAAGTACTTACCGCGCAACACCGAGGGCGCGCTCATGGCAAGTCTCTCGGGCCCAATCCACGCGCAACACAGCAGCGCAAACAAGATAATGCTGCAGCACACGACGCTACCCGCGGGACCAATACGCTTCTCGCCAAGGGCGTCCACCGAGTACCAATTGCGCTTTTCGGCCTTCACCTCGTGTCCCATCGAGCCACGGAAATGGCGATATTTGTCGGTCCCCACACCCGAAAGGTACACGTTGACGTGCGGCTTATTGCTCACGCGGAATGAAGTCAGCAGCACCACGGCGATAAAAGCCACGATAACCACCATCAGATACATGGCATCCTTGCCAATAACGTACGGCACGCGACCAAACACCATGGCCAAGTAAGGCGACACCAGACCGCTCGAGATAACCGGAAACGCCACGCAGCACAGAATCAGCAGCGCGGCGATGGTGTTGAGCGCCATCCATTCGGTCTTATGGACATTGACCTCAACGTTTTGAGCCGTGGGGTCGACGCCCGAAAGCTTGGCAAGCCACTTGCCCCAGAAGAAGAACGTCGCGGCCGAGCCAAAGGCAAGCACCATGATCATGAGCACGTTGCCGGTCTGGGCAAACGCCACCAGGGCGCCCCACTTGGACACGAGCATGCCAAACGGTGCCACGAACATGCCCATAATGCCCAGCATCATCAGGCGCGTCAGGTGCGGCATGCGGCTGAACATACCGTCCATGTCCTCGATATTGCGGCTGCCGGTATGATGCTCGGCCGTGCCCACGCACAGGAACAGCAGCGACTTTGCCACCGTATGGAACAGGATCAGGAAGATCGCGGCCCACACGGCCTCGGGCGCGCCGACGCCCAGGCAGGCGCTGATAAGGCCCAAGTTGGAAATGGTGGAGTACGCGAGCACGCGTTTGGCGTTGCTCTGCGAGATGGCCATGAGGGCAGCGAGCAAAAACGTGATGGCACCCACACTCGTGACCATAAAGCCAGTCACGGGATAGATGGCATAGAGCGGGCTGAGCTTGACCATCAGGAACACGCCGGCTTTGACCATGGTTGACGAGTGCAGCAGGGCGCTCGTGGGCGTGGGGGCAACCATGGCACCCAACAGCCAAGTGTGGAACGGCATCTGCGCGGCCTTGGTGAGTGCGGCGAGCGACAACAGGATGACCGGCATCACCAGCAGCGCGGACTGCGCGGTTCCGGTGCCGGAAAGCTCGATCATGCCCGAGATGGTCAGCGGCATGCCGTTAACGTGCAGGTACATGAGTCCGGCCAAAAACGCGATGCCGCCCAGCATGTTGAGGATGATTTGGGTAAAGGCGTTCTTGATGGCTTCGGGCGTACGCGTGTAGCCAATCATAAGGAACGAACACACGGTGGTGATTTCCCAGCCGCAGAACAGCCACTCAAGGTTGTCGCTCGTCACGATGACGAACATGGCCGAGAGGAACAGGAACATGAGCGCCAGGAACTGCGGGCGACGGTCGGGCGCGGTCTGCCCGCGCAGCGCGGCCTCGTGCTCGTCATGGGCCTGGAAGTCCTTCATGTAGCCCAGGGCATACACGCAGATTAGGCTGCCGACGATGCCGACGGCGAGGACCATGATCACGCTCATGTAGTCCAGGTAGAGTGGCGTTGCCGTGACGGCTTCGGCCGCGGGCAGCGTCATGGCTGCAAAGGCGAGCGAGCCCACCAGCTGGACTATGCCGAGCACCGTGGTGAGCGCGTTCCTATATTTGAACGCGTTGTACAGGATGACGGCGCACAGAATTACGTCGATGACGGAGCTGATGATCGAGAGCACATGCGAGGTGCCGGGGGCGACCTCAAAGCTCTGCGGACCCGTGCCAAAAAACATGACGGCGACTACAACTGTCACCGCCATAATAATGCCGGAGCCTACAAGCCCTACCGCATCGCGGGCGCGGTCACCGCGCGCGAGCAGCATGCCCAGCGCCGGTACCAGCGGAAACAGGGTAAGGAAATACAGTAGCGTCATACCATCACTCCCCCATGCAAAAACGCTGCAATTGTTTAACGTTATAGCTCAGTTGAGGAGTAGCGGCGGCGGGTTTTCGGTCAACTGGGGAGTTTTAGGCGTACGGGGTAAGGAGTCTGTCCGCTTTGGAGCAGAGAGGCGACGCTCCCCCTATCGCGGCGGCGGGCGCACGGGCCACTGCGCGCGGTTTATTAACCACTTTGGAGGATGTTCCAGTAGGCTCACGACGGTCCAAAAAGTTGGCGCGGCAAGAAAAATGCGCCCCTGTGGGCGCACCATCCCGTTCGCTATTCCGCCTTTTTAACGCGCGGCTTGCGACCGCGCGGCTTATCGACCAGCGCGGACTCACCGCTCTCGCGATACTGGCGGCACCAAGCCTTGACCGAAGACTCGCTGGGAATCTTGTGCTTGATCATGGCCTCGCGAACCGTTAAGCCATTTTCCAAGCGGTCCTTGACCACGGCGAGCTTAACTTCGTACGAATAGGTGTGATGATGCGAACCGGCGTTGAGAACGGCGTCGGCACCGCCCACGGCATACGCGCGGGCCCACTGACGAGCCGTGGCCTGGGGAATGCCAAGCTCCGCGGCGAGGGCGCGATGACCGACCCCCTCTTGGAGGATCTCGACGGCGCGCTGCCTAACCTCGGGCGCATGCGTGCGAGTCCTAGTTGCTTCCGACATACCTGCCACTTCTTAGCCTTAACCGTTAATCTGCTTTCTTACGTGCAAGTTAGATAGTAGCATTTTACTGTTTGCTCAAAGCAGTTAATTAAAATAGACGCGGTGTTATCTGGGCATTTGGCACCAATTTACGACATTTCTTTATCGATTATTTACGCTGGTAGCTGACTCGCAGCTAATCGTCATTCGCTTGTCAACAAAATTGGCATCTCTTTATGTCCTTTGGCATAGAGGATATAGTTATTAACCCCTCCCCCAATAATTTTGAGTGATCGGCAAGGCGGTAGACGTCCTTACTCCTCATGATTACCGCGCATTGCCATCCACCGGAGCAAAACAAAAAGGGCGGGCCTGCTGCGCTTGCAGGCCCCGCACCGGTTGACACCCGACGGGACACAGCCGGGCGAGACGGATCCGTGCTACCGTCCCGCCCGGCCGCGATGTTCAACTACAGCTCGTTGGCCGCGTGATACGCCGTGCGAATGGCGCTCGCGATGTCGGCGGTGCGCTCGCCCGAGCAGTCGCCCACGCAGGTCACGGGCACCGTCACGCCATCCAGGTCAAACGCGTTGGCCTTGGAGCCCACGGCCATCACCACGTAATCGCAGGCGATCTTCACCGGCTCCTCGGCACCGTCCTCGGTGGTGTGCACGGCCTCCACGCCCTCGTCGGTAATGGCGGTCAGGCGGGTCTTAACGTGCTGCTCCACGTTGTGGGCGGCAAAGTCGCTCATGATCAGCGGCAGAATGGTCTCGGACTCGCCTGCGGCAATCTTGTCGAGCATCTCCACGATCGCCACCTCGCAGCCGTGTTGCAGCAGGTACTCGGCAGTCTCGGTGCCCACCAGGCCGCCACCGATAACGGCGACGCGGCCCGTAAGCTCCACCTTGCCGGCCAGCACGTCCCAGCTCGAGACGACCTTCTCCGAGTCGGCACCCGGAACGGGGATGACCACGTCGTGCGCGCCCACAGCCACAATCGCGGCGTCGGCGGCGTTGAGATCCGCGGGGCTAGCAGCATGGTTGAGCTCGACCTTCACGCCCAGGCCGGGCAGAATCTTCTCGTAATACTCAACCGAGCGCATGATCTCGTCCTTGCGCGGAGGCGCGGCTGCCAGCACAATCTGGCCGCCCAGATGATCGCTCGCCTCATAGACGGTCACGTCGTAGCCGCGCTTGGCCGCCACGCGCGCAGCCTCCAGGCCGGCAATACCGCCGCCCACCACGGCGATCTTCTTGTCGCCCTCGCCCGGCTTGATGGCGATGGTCGCCTCGTCGCCGTTCTCGGCGTTGAGCACGCACGAGATGTACTTGCGGTTTTGAATCGCATCGACGCAGCCCTTGTTGCAGTTGAGGCACTCGCGGATGGGCTCGCCCGTGGCGGCCTTGAGCGCAATGTCGGGGTCGCACATGAGCGAGCGGCCGTCCGCGATGATGTCGGCCGCGCCGTCTTCCAGGATCTTCTCGCCGGCCTCGACCGAAACCACGCGGCCGACGGTTGCCACCGGCACGGAGACCAGGGCCCTGACGCGCTCTGCCACGGGCAGCGTCCAGTTGTAGGGCATGGCGCCCATGGGCGGAATGGTGTCGCCCATGTTGCCGGTGTGGTTGGCCTGCGCGACCTGGATCATGTCGATGCCCGCGCCCTCGAGCAGCTTGGCAAACTCGCAGGCCTCATCGGGCAGCAGGCCGCCCTTGCCGCGCGGCGTGCCGTCGGGGTTCTCCATGATCACGGGCAGTTTGTACTCCACCATCAGCTGCGGCGCGGCCTCCTTAATGGCGGCGACGACCTCCAGCGCGTAGCGAACGCGGTTCTCGAACGAGCCACCGTACTCGTCGGTACGCTTGTTGAGGATGGCCGAGCACAGCGAACCCACCAAGCGATCGCCGTGGACCTCGATGGCGTCGATGCCGGCCTGCTGCGCGCGGGCGGCCGAGGCGGCGATGGCCTCCTTGATCTGGGTGAGCTGCTCTACGCTCGCCTCGTTCACAAAGTGCTGCATGTCGTGGTGCAGCTTGGCGTAGGCCTGCTTGCGAATCTCGTTGGACTCGGCCATCTTGGCGGCAAAGGTCTCCTCGTCGCCAGCGGCCTTGGCCTCCTGCGCGGCCTTGGCGGCGGCCATGGATCCCATGACCATGCGGCCGACACCGGGCACGTCGTACTCGGGGTGGAACAGCTGCAGCGCGACCTTGGCGACGTGCTTGTGAACGGCGTCGGCCAGCGCCTTAAACGTGGGGATCTGGGCGTCGGTCGCCAGCTTGGGCGTGGGGCTCGCGGTCATGACGGGAGCGACGTCGCCGATGACGATGTAGCTCACGCCGCCACGGGCCAGGCGCTCGTAAAAAGCCAGGCTGCGCTCGCCAATGGAACCGTCGCGCTCCTCGTAGCCGGTGGTCAGCGGCGGGAACATAATGCGGTTCTTGAGCTCAAGGGGGCCAACCGTAATGGGCTGGAGCAGCTTGGATGCAGGTGCGGTCATGGACATTCCTCTCTTGTAGGCGCGGCGGCGATGTTGCCGCGTAGTTGTCTAGAGGATATGGCATGGGAGCACAGTGGCGCAACGGAAATCGGCAGACAGCAGGTAGCGGCAGGTGGATGGGGCGGGGCGGCCCGTCGGTTTGTCTCGATCTGTAACACCTGCAGACCAAAAACGACCCCAGATGTTACAGATCGAGACGAACAAATTCGGTCCGATCAAACATCTCAATCTGTAACATCTAGACCCACTTTTGACCCCTACCTGTTACAGATCGAGACAAACCAATCTGGCCTGACGAAAGGTCTCGATCTGTAACACCTAGACGCCCAAATCGGATCTAGATGTTACAGATCGAGATTTTGTTTGAGAGGCTGAGAATTGGACCGAAAAACACGGTCCCGGAATAACAAAAAAGCTCGCCGGCTAGGCCGACGAGCTGCAAGTTCTTGGTCGCGGGGGCAGGATTTGAACCTACGACCTCCGGGTTATGAGCCCGGCGAGCTACCAGACTGCTCCACCCCGCAATGTCTGGGCGCCTCATGTGCGCAAGAAAGAATATTACGCGGGAGTTCGGTAAACGGCAAGGAAAATCTCGTAGAGCATAATTCCTTCATATTTAAAACCCCTCAGCCCATATCGCCGTGAACGAATCGCAGCCGAGCGCCGCCGACGGCACGTATACAATGGTGCGCGTCCTTTTATGCCAACACCGGGAGTAGACATGCTGCTCGCTATCGATATGGGAAACACGCAGACGGCCATGGGCCTGTTTGACGGAGACGAGCTGGTGCAGTCGTGGCGCATGCCCACCGACCGCTCCTATACCGCCGACGAGATCCATGTGCGCCTGATGGGTTTCTTTAAGATGTACGGCCTTTCGCTCGACGCGGTCGACGCGATTGCCTTTGCCGGCGTGGTGCCACAGCTCTCGCGCGAGTGGCACGCCGTGGCCGACCGCATTGCCGCGGACGCCATCGTCATCGGACCGCAGACGGCCACCGTGACCAAGCTGCGCGCGGCGCGCCCCCAGGCCGTAGGTGCCGACCGCGTCGCCAACGCCGTTGCGGCCGAAACTTTCTACGGCGCGCCGGCAATCGTGGTGGACTTTGGCACCGCGACCAATATCGACGTCATCGATGAGGACGGTTATTACATTGGTGGGGCGATCGCGCCGGGCATCCGCATCTCCATGGACGCGCTTGCCGCCCGTGCCGCCAAGCTCGCCAGCGTGCCGCTCGAGGCGCCCGAGCACGCCATCGGTCGCGACACCGAAGAGTGCATCAAGGTCGGCGCCGTGATGGGCGCCGCCGCCATGGCCGAGGGCCTGGTCGCGCGCATGAAGCGCGAGCTGGGCCGCGACGATGCCACCGTTATCGCCACAGGCGGTCTCGCCGGCATCGTCGCCGATTCGACCGATGCCTTCGACGTGGTCGACGGACAGCTCACCATCAAGGGTATCTGCGAAATCTACCGCCGCATGCAGGAGCTGGGGGTAAAACAGGGGCATAAGTCGAGCACGCCCGATACCACAGCCCCGCAAACGTTCGCCAAGCCTATTCCTCAAAACTGAAAAATTTTCAATTTTGAGGAATAGGGCGCTGGCAACCCATTCCCCAGATAGGCGAAACCCTCCCCGGTGCAGGCCGAGGAGGGCTTCGTTGTCATCGTTATCTTTGGGCGCAGACGTCTCTCGTTACAGTCCGCGAATCCGTACGGCCTCGGGCGGAAACTCCTGCTCGCCGGCATCAGTCTTGATGGTCGCGCGACCCCAGATGTCCAGGCCCGCAAACACGCCCACCGCGAGCGGCAAACCGTTGGGCGACACCGCCGCGACCTGACGACCCAGCAGTGGCACCATGTCAAAATACTCGCCCAGCACCGGAGCCAGCGGGCCGGCAGCGCCCTGCGGTGTGTTGGCGGCAACCGCCCAGGCGTCAACGCGAGCGAGCACCGCCGCGGCCAGCGCCTCGACCAGTACCTCGTCGCCCATATCCAAGCCGAGCTCGTTCAGTGCTGTGCGCTCAACATCCACCGTCACCGCGGCAAACATGCCCGCAGCACCGGCGCCGCCGTTGACGGCGACGCGCGCGAGCGACGTCTCAAACGCAGGCGCGCCGCACACGATGTCACTCGGCCACTGGATACCCACCTTGCCGGCAAGGCCCAGGCCCAGCGTCGATGCCGTGCCCACAAGCGCATCCATCATGCCCATCGCGGCCACAAACGGCAGGCCGTGGAAGGCGTGCATATTCACATCCGGACGCACGACCAGCGAAAACGCCAGCGAAGCATCGCCCGCGCTCCACGCGCACCAGCCCGCGGACACGCCCTCGCGGCCCGCGTCACGCGCCGCGTCGAGCTCGGTGCCAGCGGCAACAGCATTCATCTCGATCATCTACATACGCCCCAATTCGCCCACGATATGGCCCACGCGGTCCTCGGGCTCCTTGACCTCGACGCCGTTGTAGCGGAAGAACCGCGCCGGGTCGTGCATCAAGTCCTCGAGCGGCACCAGCACGAAGTCGCGCTCGCCAATGAGCGGATGCGGCAGGCGCAGCTTTTTGCCGCCGTGGGTCTCGCCGTCCATCCACAGCAGGTCCAGGTCGATGGTGCGCGGACCGTTGGCCTTGGCCTTTTTGGAGCGGTCGCGCCCCAGCTCGGCCTCGATCTTCATGAGCTCGTCGAGCAGCACCAACGGCGCCAGCTCGGTCTTAATCTCGATGACGGCGTTGGCAAACGCATCCTGGCGCATCTCGTAGGCCGGCTCGCTCTCGTAGATCTTGGAGGAGTTGGACACGCAGGTGAGTGGAATCTCGGCGATCATGTCGCGTGCGGCGCGGATGTTGTCACAGCGATGCCCCAGGTTGGAGCCCACGGCCACAAACGCGCGGCGCGGCTGCGACTTGGCAACTGCCCAGTAGCCGTTCAGGAACTGCGCAAAACCCGCGGCGTCGTGCACGCGCACGATGTTGGCACCGGCCTGGATGGCGCCCAGGCACACACCAAACGTAGCGGCATCGCGCTCGGCGGCCTCGGTCACGCCCGAGACGGCGCCCACAAAGCGCTTGCGCGATACGGCGCACATGAGCGGATAGCCCAGTGACGCCATCTTGGCAGTCTCGCGCTGGATGACGATGTCCTCGTTGGCCGTCTTGCCAAAGCCCGGACCGGGATCGATGCAGATGCGGTCGCGCGACACGCCGGCGTGGATGAGCGCGCGGGCCTGGTCGGACAGAAAGCCCATGACGCGGCGCATGATGGGCGCCGAATCGGGCAGGGTGAAGCGGCGGAGCTGCGAGGTGGGCACGTAGGCTTCCTCGCGGCGGGCGCTGCGGCGCATCATGGCGGCCAGGTGGTCGCTGGGCTCTGGCGCGGCTTCGGTAGCTGCGGGCACGGTCTCGGGCGCAGCTACGGCAGGGGCAGCCTG
>OCPP01001818.1_pt1 | contig 10498 bp, 7 predicted proteins | sample 1538211 | NCBI WGS metagenome assembly OCPP01 (sample SAMEA2580193, study PRJEB22360) | human gut metagenome | biome: human gut; feature: human-associated habitat; material: faeces | place: Denmark | collected 2008/2010
TAATTTTACTCCTTTTTTATCTTATATTTTTTTATTTCTCATGAATTATAAGCAACTATTTTTAAAATATAATTAAATTTGAATATTTTTTTCTTTTTTTATAAAAATTCATTTTTGTATTGACAATTGTCAATTTTTATATTATAATAAATGTAACAAAAAACATGGAGGCTATAAATTATGACAGAATTAAAGATTACAGGAAAAAATATTGAAATTACAGATGCAATGAAAGATACAATTTATGATAAATTAGCATTTCTTGATAAGTTTTTAGAATCAACAGATAATGTAGCTGTTACAGTTAGTGTAAGAAAAACAAAATTTAAAATTACAATCATTGTATATGCATTTGGAAAAGTAATTAAAATTGAGAGAGAAGTGAATGATTTTTATGATGGATTAGAACTTGTTGTTGATAAATTGAAGAATACGATTAGAAGACAACATGAATTCAAGATTAAACAAAATCATGAAAAAATTGTAGATAATATGACTGATATGATTGATGAAGATACTGCAATGATTGAAGTATATAAGACTGTAGTTTGTGATCAATTAACAGAAGCTGAAGCAATTGAATATATGGAAACTGTAGGACATGATTTCTTTCTGTTTAAAAATAGTGAAAAGGAAAATCATTTTTGTGTACTATATCGTAGATATGATGGTTCTTATGGTTTGCTTGAAGATAAGAATAACTAGATATGATGATAAGCAGTTGCAATCATGCAATTGCTTATTTTTTATTTAAATCAGAAAAATTATAAATTTCTTCTTTGAATTGTAATATTTTTCAGTTTTTAATATATGATAAAGAAATCAAATTTGTAAAAATTTTTGAAAGGATGAGAAGCATGAAAAAGAAACTTGTGTCAATTATTACAATTTTAGTACTGATTCTATGTGCAATATTTGTTGTTGTTAAAAATAAGGATAATCAACAATCAAATTTAAATAATCCACCATCAGAAATAGCAAATACAGTGAATAATAACTCATCAACTAATAATGATAAAAAGAATGATTCATCTACGGATAAAATTGCTCATGAAGATGAGGGATATGTTGAAATAAAGAAGAAAGATTTACCAAGTTGGACAAATTTTAAAATGTCATTAAAAGGACAAGAATTTCAATTACCAATGCTTTATAGTGATTTTGAGAAATTGGGATATAAAATACCAGATATTCGAGAAAGTGATAGTTTCAATCCACTTCAATCTGCTTCTGATATATTAGTAACAAATGAAGATGGATCAAAATTTCATATAATTATGGAGAATAAAGATACATTATCAGCAAGTGTCTATGATTGCTATGTTACTGGAATTCAGTTTACAACAGAATATCAACCTTCCTCCTATAATCTGCCTGCAGATTTAGCATTAAATATGTCTTATGATGAAATTATTGAAAAATTAGGTGAACCAGTTCAAAAATATCAGCCAAATGATGAATCCACAGCTATTTGGAATATTAATCAAAAGTACAGTTGCACAGTGCATTTTAATGCAAATAATATTGCAACAGAAATTTCAATGAATTATAATTTAGATTAATTTAGAAACAAGCAGAAATTTTCTGCTTGTTTTTTGTTATAAAATTTTTTCTTTAATCTATGATAAAAAAAATGAATAAAAAAAGATTTTAAATTGGAGGAATTTTTATGAAAGATATTGTTATTTTAATTGGCCCTAGTGGAGCAGGAAAATCAATGATTGCTAATATATTAAAAGAAAAATATTCAGCAACTGAATTTATTTCAACAACAACGAGAAGTCCAAGAGATGGAGAAATTGATGGAGTTTCTTATTATTTTAAAACTGAAGATGAATTTGATGAAATGTTAGAAAAAAAAGAATTAATTGAGGATTCAATTTATGCAGGAAATCACTATGGATTAACAAAAACTGCAGTTTTTGATACATTAGAAAAATCAGATTTATGTGTTGCGGTATTAGACAAAGAAGGTGCATTTGCAGTGAAAAGATTATTTGCAGATTATTCTGATGTTACAGTTTCATTTATTTTTGTCCATGCAAAAATTTCAACCTTATATTTGCGAATGGTCAATCGTGGTGATAGTGTTGAAAAAATTGCAGAGCGATTACAGAATATTATAGATAATCGAGAATTTTTACAAGGTTCATTTTGTGATTATACTCTGTTTAATGAAGATTTGACTGAAACAATGCCGCTTTTAGATCATTTTATGCAAAAAATTTTAAAAAAAATTAATTGATTAAGCAAAAAATTGGAATATTTTTTTTTAAATTATCTATGATAATAAGAAACTTATATATAATAGAAAAATACTTGAAAGACAGGTGTTTTCATCTGTTTTTCATTCAAAATTGGAAGGAGAAAGAATATGAGTTTAAATGTAATGAATACCTATGGAACTATTTGGGATGTGGTTGTTGAGGAAAAGGTTGTAAAAGCGAATCTTTCAACTGCTAGAAAAGATGCACGTGAGGAGTCAGGCTATAGACATATGTCATGGCATACAATTTTTGTAGGTGATGCATATGAAAAAGCAAAGGAACTTCAAGCAAAAGATCGAATTTTTGTGAAGTCTGCGAGAATTGAAAATTCTTACAATAAGGAGACACAGAAGTTATATAATACTCTTGTTGTCTTTGATTTTGATTTCAATAATCCAGAGCCTCAGGCCTCAACAGAAGAGTAATCCATTATGATATATAAAACTCAACCAAAATTTGGTTGAGTTTTTTTTGATTTCTTCTCTTTTTTTTGGAATTTTTTTTGAGTAGGTATCTATAATAAGTCAAATATGAAAAAGAAAATAAAATGAAATGGAGGAGAAATAGAATGAAAACAAAAATTAATATTAATTTTGATTCATTAAAGAAAGAATTTGATCAGTTAAATGATTTAAGAAAGGAGAGAAATGAGTTTCTTGAATTAAGAAAAATTGGAGAAAAGATTTCTCTCAGAATTCTTGAAACGAACAAAGAGATTGCAGTTCTTGATAATATTTTTGGAAGCTTATTTTCTTATCGAAACAATTATAAATGTAAAGTTGATTTTGATAAAAAAGAACTAGAAGTTTTCACATCAACAGCTTTACATACTCATACAGAGTATTCTATTTTAGATGGAGCAAATCGAATTAGTGATTTAGCCACAAAGTATGCCTATTCTGGTGCATTGACAGATCATGGTGTGATGTATGGCTTTTTAGACTTTTATAAGAAAATGACAGATGCTTATAAAAAACCATTAATTGGATTTGAAGCATATACAAAATCTATTGATGGAAGTGACGATAAAAACCACCTAATTATCCTTGCAAAGAATGATATTGGCTTAAAAAATGCAATGAAACTTTGTACAAAAGGAAATATGCATCCATCATCAGGTCAAGCACCAAGACCAATTATTTCATATGAAGAGCTAGAAGAACATAAAGATGGTCTTATTATTCTTTCTGCATGTATTGCAGGTGAAGTACCAAAAGCAATTTATCAAAATGATGAAGTAAAATTAAAGAAAGTAATTAACTTCTTTAAAAGTACATTTGGTGAAGATTATTATTTTGAGATTCAAAGACATATTACAAAGGATTGGATTGAAAATATAATTCATGCAGAGAATTTGGGAATTACTGTTGAACAGGCAATTAACGAGTATAAATCCATAAGCAAAGAAGTGTTTTGTGAAAAATATAGTAGACATCTATATCGAAATATTGATTTATATGTGAAAGAACCAATGGTAAATCAGAGAATTCTTGAATTATCAAAAGAATATAACATTAAAATTGTGGCTACAACTGATGCACATTATTTGAATAAAGAAGACAGTTATATGCATGAAGCATTACTTTGCAATCAAACAAAAACAACATTTTCTAATCTGAATCGTTTTCGTTTTGCAGGGACAAATTATCATGTACATACTATTTCTGAAATGGAAAAATTGTATTATGATCTTCCAGAAGCCTTAATTAATACATTGGAAATTGAAGATAAGTGTAATGTAAAAGTAGAATTTGGAAACTACAAACTTCCAAAATATCCAATTCCAAGTGGTTATACAGATAAAACATATCTTGAAAAACTTGTTTGGGATGGATTTGAAGAAAGATTTGGAAAAAATGTTGAAGAATTTCAGAATATTACATGTGAATCAAATATTGAAATTGCAAAAAAGAAGTATGAAGAAAGAAAAGAACGAATTAAGTTTGAATTAGAAACGGTATTTCGTATGGGATATCAAGGTTATTTTTTCATCGTTTGGAGCTATGTAAAATATGCAAAAGAAAATGGTATAGCAGTAGGACCTGGAAGAGGATGCTGTACAAAAGATACATTACTTTATACAGAACATGGACTTAAACCAATTTCAGAAATCAAAATTGGTGAAAAAGTTTATACACATGATGGAACACTTAAAACTGTTCTAGATACTCACAAATATCCAACAGAGAAAGGAGAAAAATTAATTAAACCGCGTGTTTATTATGGTGATAAGTTTGGAAATGCTTATACTGCAAATCATAAAATTTTAGCAGTAAAAAATCTAAACAATTATGATAAAAGTATTTATTATGCAAATGATAATGAAGTAAAAATTGAATGGATTGAAGCAAAAGATTTAAGAGTTGGTGATTATCTTGTTATGCCACATCTTAAAAATATAGACAATGATAATATTGAATTTTTAGCAAAAACAAATATTTTTGAGCAAAAATGTTTTATATCAAAAGATTGGGCAGAAATTGAAAAACTAAAAACTGTATTATCAAAACTAAATATTCCAAATAGCTTAGAGTTAGTTTCTCAAAACACATGGAAAATTAATATTCCAAGTGATGATTCAAATTCTATTACTGATTATGTATTAAAACGTATTTATAAGATTGAAGAAGAAACTGCAGATTGTGTATATGATATTACAGTAGAAGATAATCATTCATATGTTACTAGTTGTTTTGCAGCACATAATTCTGGAGCTGGAAGTTTAGTGCTTTATTGTCTTCACATTACTGAACAACTTGATCCAATTAAGTATGATTTACTGTTTGCACGTTTTCTAAATCCCGACAGAATCTCAATGCCTGATATCGATCTCGATTTTGAATTTGAATATCGTGAGCAGGTGATTAATGCTTGTAGGAAGTGTTATGGAAATGAGTGTGTAAGTAGAATTATTACATTTGGTACAATGGCTGCAAAAGGTGCAATTCGTGACATGGCAAGAGTATTAGGATATCAACCATCATTTGCAGATTCTATTGCAAAATTAGTTCCTGCTGAACCGAAAATGACCATTAAAAAGGCATTTAAACAATCAAATGATTTCAATGATATCTATCATTCAAATGCTGATGCAAGGAAAATTATTGATTTGGCCATGAAAGTTGAAGGTTTGATTAAAAATACCAGTCAGCATGCATGTGGAGTAATTATTTCATCTGAAGATATTTCAGATTTTTGTCCAATGACATTAGCAACAGATAAAGAAACAGGTATTACAGCATTAACAACACAAATCACAATGGGAGAATGTGAAGAAATTGGACTTTTGAAATTTGATTTTCTAGGTTTACGTACAGAATCAGTTATTAAACAATCATTAACAGACATTGAAAATGTTTATGGAAAGAAAATTGGAAATTATGATATTCCTGTTAATGATGTTGCTGTTTATAATTATCTCAGCAAAGGGAAAACATCTGGTGTCTTTCAGCTTGAAAGTGATGGAATGACAAGTGTTATTACACAAATGTATCAAGATGTAGCAGATAGAATGCAAGATATGTCAGAACAAGAACTTGATAAATTTGGTGATGAATTGTTTGAACGTTTAATTGCCGCAATTTCATTATATAGACCAGGCCCAATGGATGAAATTCCAACATATATTAAAGGTATGCTTGATCACACAAAAGTTAACTATGATACACCTGAACTTGAGTCAATTCTTAATACAACTTATGGAGTATTAGTCTACCAAGAGCAGGTCAGTGCGACACGTTTCGCGTTAAGATAGCAATATCGGAAAAGCGACACAATATTAATTAATATATTGGAGAACTTATAACTTGAAGAGTGGAATGATAGGGTAACGCCTTGAAACGCTCTCTCTGATAGTCCCCACATGCATGAGAGGTTGAATACTCAATTGTATGAAGCTGGGTAAGGCAGGTTGAGAACCACCCTAACAGAGAATTAACACAAAGAAACTGAGTAAAACATTGGTGCAAAAATGGCTAGAGCCTACCTGTGTAAGAAAAGTGGAAAGTATTAAGGAGCTGAGGAAAGTTGCTCAGAGGTGAGTGATGTGGTCTATAGACCGTGAGGCTATAAAGTATCTATGGTGAGAATGTATATATAAATACTGACGAACTTTCGAATGTAAGGGTCCTGAGTTCTAAGTGAGCAGAAATGCCACAGCTCCTAAGTGGAGAGTTAGTGAGGTTTAGTAAGATTTGACTTTATGAAAGACCTTACTGTGTTACAGGCACAGTCAAGCTAACGGGCTTAAAGAAAGCACCTAACGATATATGCATAGCTAGAGTTATAGGAACGTGGAAAACTGAGAATATGGAGGATATTCAAATCCTATGAAATATTAATAAGGAAAAGATTTAAGAATCTATAACTTATTTTAATCTCAGTGAGAGTGGTGTCATAGTACCAATGAAGCAGTGATAATAAACTGTGGAGGGATAGGCACTAGTCGGAATTTAATAATAATTAAGTTATAACGTTGTTATCAAGAAAAGATAACTTCAAAGGTTCGAGTAAGACTAAGAGAATGTACTGTCAATTTTATATTGATGGGATGTGACTTTGATAAATAGTAATCAAGAATTTAAAAAGAAAAATACACTAAGATATAATGAGTATTATGATACACAAGAAATTTTTGATTGGTTATATAATAAATCTAAAAGAAATGAGAACTTTTACAAATTGTATGAGTTAATCATAAGTAGAGAAAATATATTATTAGCCTATAGAACAATTAAATCTAATAGAGGTAGTACAACTAGAGGAAGCAATCCATACACTATTAAAGATATTAAGAAATGGAGTGAGAAGGAAATAGTCGACTATGTTAGGAAGAGATTAGAAAATTATAATCCTCAACCTGTTCGTAGAATATTTATTCCTAAGCACAATGGGAAAATGCGACCACTAGGAATACCAACTATAGAAGATAGAATTATACAACAGTGTATCAAACAGGTATTAGAACCTATATGTGAAGCAAAATTTTACGACTACTCATATGGATTTAGACCTAATAGAAGTGCTAAACATGCTATATCTAGATGTTATCACCTAATGCAAAGAGCAGACCTACATTATGTTGTTGATGTAGATATTAAAGGATTCTTTGATAATGTAAATCATGGAAAACTATTAAAACAAATCTATGCGCTAGGTATAAGAGACAAAAGAGTTATTAGTATAATATCAAAAATGCTAAAATGTGAAGTCATAGGAGAAGGAATACAAAACAAAGGTACTCCACAAGGAGGAATCTTATCTCCGTTATTATCCAATATAGTACTTAATGAGCTAGATTGGTGGATAGATTCACAATTCTTTGGACATCCAACAAAGCATAAATATAGTTGTCAATTAGCACAGTCAACCGCACTTAAGAAAAGTAATTTAAAAGAAATGTATATAGTTAGATATGCAGACGATTTTAAAATTTTCTGTAGAGATTATCAAACTGCATGTAAAGTCAAAATAGCTGTAACAAAATGGCTAAAGGAAAGACTAAAACTAGACATCAGTGATGAAAAATCTAAAATAACAAATTTAAAAAATAATTATTCAGAATATCTTGGACTAAAAATGAAGGTTCATAGAAAAGGTATTAAAGTCTACAGTAATGGCAGACAAAAAGAAAAATTTGTTGTTAAAAGTATGATGTCAAACAAAGCAGTAAATAGATTAATTAACAATTTAAAGATGCAGATTAAAACTATACAACATTCTGAAAAACCAAAATATGAAATAGCCAAACTTAATCAAATGATATTTGGTTATCATAATTACTATGACAGTGCAACTCATGTTTGTAAGAGTTTTCATATAATTGAATACAAAGTAATGAAATGTATGAAAAATCGACTCAAAGAACTAAAAACAAGTAATGGAAGTAGAAACAAAGTTATTGAGAAAAACTATGGTGAAAGTAAAGCAATTAAATACTACTGTGGAATTGCTGTTATACCGATAGCTTATATTAAAACTAGACCACCAATGCAATTTAAAATCAAAACATGTAATTATACTGAAGAGGGAAGAGAATTGGTACACGATTATTTGAAAATGACCCTAAGTAGTAGAATTGCAGATATGATGAGAATCTCAAATGTGGATAATAGTGTAGAATATAATGACAATAGAATTTCGGTGTTCTCAGCTCAAAATGGTCAATGTGCAATAACTAAAAGAATACTCAGAACTTTTGATTTTCATTGTCACCATAAAATACCTAAATTCCTAGGTGGTGATGATAGCTATCAGAATCTAATTATTCTATATAGACCTGTACATGCATTAATACATGCAACCAGAGAAGAAACAATAGAAAAATGGTTAAACCAATTAGCTTTAAGTAAAGACCAATTAGAGAAAGTTAATAAACTCAGAAAACTATGTAATCTAAAAGAAATTACACAAATAGAAGAATAATAAAATTCTTGAGACTTATTTTAACGTTAATTAACAAAATTATTATTAATTCGATGGAACGCCGTATGAGTAGGAAACTCTCATGTACGGTGTGAAGTGGGGGAAAAGATGGAGATAATATCAAAATCTTACCTATCACTATTGCTTTCAGTTCAAAAGCTTGCTGGCTTTTCGCAAGCACAGGCTGATACAATCCGCAAAATCATGTCAAAGAAGAAGGAAGAAATGCTTCAAGAGTACAAAGAATACTTTATTAATGGATCAGGTAGAAATATTGATTCACATACTGGTAAGCCATTTGAAATTAAAGGATGTGTAGCAAATGGAATTAGTAAAAATGTTGCAGAAAATATTTGGAACAAAATGGAGAGCTTTGCTAAATATGCGTTTAATAAAAGCCATGGCGCAGCATATGCTGTTGTTTGCATTCAAACTGCTTGGTTAGCATATTATTATCCTGTTATTTTTCTGAAAGCCAACTTAAATGTTTATATTTCAAATCCTGATAAGTTGAAAATGTACTTAGCATTTGCATCCAGAAGTGGAATTAAAATTCTTCCACCATCTGTAAATAGTTCAGAAGAATATTTCTCATTAAATACAGATGCAACAGCAATCAGATTTGGGTTAAGAGGCATTAAAGGTTTGAATAAAGTATCCAAAGTAATTATGGATGAGCGTGAAAAACGAGGAGTATTTACATCCTTAGAAAACTTCATTCATAGAATGTTAAAATATCATAAAATTACAAGTGGAAACATTGAAGCTTTAATTTATGTTGGTGCATTAGATGATTTTTATGGCACAAGAAAGGAAAAAATCGAAACACTATTAAGAATTTTAGAGATTGAAAAAGTGATTACAATTGGTAATCAAGGAACAATTTTTGATTTAGCAGAAGAATTTAATATTGTTGATATGAATGATTTGCATGTAATTCCACTTTTAAATCAAAATGAATTTGAAAAAGAAGAATTATTAATGAATGAAAATACATATTCAGGATTCTACATTTCTGGACATCCATTAGATGATTATAAATTATTATTAGATCATTCAGATTTAGTGCATATTTCTTCATTATTAATGGATGAACAATCAGACATTTATATTGGAACAAGTTTTAAGATTGGAGGAATGATTACAAACTTAGAGAAAAAAAATACAAAAAAAGGTGGATTTTTATATACATTTACATTAAAAGACATTACTGGTGATATTAATTGTGTTTGTTTTGAAAACTTTTATAATAAAAACATGACAAAACTAAAAGAGAATGAAAAAGTTGTAATTTTTGGCAAATTTGAAAAGAATGATTTTGGTCCACAATTTATTGTTGATACGATTACATTATTAGATCAAGTTTCACAAAATATTATTGCAATTAACTTATTTTCTGATCATGATATTCATACAGCAAGAAATCAGTATATTCAATTAGCACAGCTAGTACCACAGGATATTGGATCTGTGAAGCTTAATTTCTTAAGAAATAATGTATCACAACCAGGAATTCACAATGGTAAATTATCATTAGAGTTCTTTGCTGAATTGCAAAATATCTTTGGTGAAAATGCTTGTAAGTTAGTATATAAAAATTAGAAACAGACAAATACATCTAGAAATTTTTCTAGATGTATTTGTTGCTCTTATGCAGATAATATTGAAAATAATTTAATGAACATTTTATTATGAATAGTATGTCCTTTTCAGCTACTTTTTATGCATTCAATTTTGTCTAAATTATATCTTGACAAAAAAATATGTTTTTTATATAATATATTCAGATATAAAATTTCTACCAATTT
>OCPP01001819.1_pt1 | contig 10493 bp, 10 predicted proteins | sample 1538211 | NCBI WGS metagenome assembly OCPP01 (sample SAMEA2580193, study PRJEB22360) | human gut metagenome | biome: human gut; feature: human-associated habitat; material: faeces | place: Denmark | collected 2008/2010
TCCGGTCCGGAGTCTTTTCTTATCTGGCATTTCGGGTTTACATGTGCATTTTACCAGAGTTTTCTGTAGATTTCTTTCACTTCTTCTTCGGTTACGTCACGCATGGTATTCTGCGGGCTTCCGCTGTCCATAGCGTCATGTGCCATTTTATCAATTACATTGAAGAATTCTTCTTTGTTGATTCCGAACTGCTCCAGAGTCGGAGTATCCAGTTCATTTACAAGTGCCTCTACTGCTTTCAGGAATTTCTCAGCTGCTTCCTGATCGGAATCGGAGGCATCTGCAACACCGATATCGCGGCCAAGGGCACCAAATCTGTCATATGCTCCAGGAAGCGCAAAGGTAAGGCACTCTTTCAGAAGCATGGCATTGGAAAGTCCGTGTGCTACATGGAACAGTGCTCCGATCGGACGGCTCATTCCGTGGATAATGGTAACAGATGCATTGTTGAATGCGATTCCTGCCTCAAGAGCAGCTACAGACATCTGTACACGGGCTTCTTCGTTCTTTCCGTCTTTGTATGCAACTGGAAGATATTTAAAGATCCTCTTTACTGCAGATACTGCAAAAGTATCAGAAAGTGTCTGTGCTTTTCTGGATGTATAAGCTTCCACACAGTGACAAAGTGCATCAAGGCCTGTTGCTGCTGTGATCTTTGGAGGTGCAGTCATAGTAAACTGCGGGTCGATAATGGCAAGATCCGGCATGAGAACTTTGCCTTTAAGAAGCATCTTGATGTCTTTTTTAGTATCTGTGATGATCGTGAACTGTGTTGCCTCAGATCCCGTTCCTGCTGTAGTAGGGATTGCTGCCATTGGCGGCATCTTTACATCGATCACTTTTCCCATGTAATCGGAAATGCTTCCGCCATTTACTACCAGTGATCCGATAGCTTTCATGGAGTCAATGGGGCTTCCGCCTCCCAAAGCTACCAGGAAGTCACAGTTCTCATCTTTATAGATCTGTAAGCCTTTTTCAATCATGGTATCTGTCGGCTCACCACAGATGTCAGAATAAATGCTGTATGCAATGCCCTGATTTGTCAGCGCCTTCTCAACTTTTGCACAGTTTCCCAGGTCGATCATTACTTTATCGGTTACGATCAGAGCTTTTTTACCAAGGAGTTTCAGTGCGTTTTCCGCCATATCCAGTGCTCCGGAACCGGAAATAATTTCTCCAGGTACAATAAATTCTCTTGCCATTGTCAAAATCTCCCTTCAGTCAGTACAATTTTTTTCATAATAGCAGCAGGTCTGCCACTGTCCGTTCCTCACGGACAGCAGCATTCTCCTCTTCCTGCTGCCTGTTATTTACGTTTCAGTATCTGTTTCTCCGAATCCTTAAAACTCGGCGTCATGAAGCCAGGTATATCTCTCATCCTCGCAGCGGTCTGTCTGCAGCCACGGATTTCCGTCAATGTGGCGGATCATCCAGCATGTGTACATCTGATATCCAGGTGCAACTGCCTGCGGATGAAGCTCTCCTCCCGGAATTGCGGAAAAGCTCTCGTCTGTACTCTTAAATACCTGATCACCGACAAAGCTTGCTCCGAATCCTTCCGGATGGTCAAATTTGAAGAAGTATGTCTCAGGCTGCGGATGTCTGTGCGGCAGGTATCCGGACCAGTTTCCTCTGTCATTGAGGACCTCACCAAGTACCATGTTGGACTCTGGTGAAATATCATGATCAAAAATCGTGTTTACTCTTCTCTTTGCAACATTTCCGAATTTGCCCACACAGGAATATCCCCACGGAGCATCTTCCGGTTTATAAAGTTTTGCGCCGAAATCTTTTTCATTCTTTGTGCACTGAACAAGGATCTGTGACTCTGCATTTGCCACAACTGTGATCTCTGTTCCTGTGCATCCGTGAACGCACCATGGTCCTTCTGTGAACACATCTTTTCTTGTTGCTGTCGCCTCGTTTCCGTTAAGTAATATTTCCGGAGAGAAGGAGAACTGCTGTCTCCTCACCCTCTCTTAAAAATGTTCTTGTCTCTCCTGCTTTCATACGGTAAACACGGATGTCCATCATCATGGCCTTGTACTCATTATCGTATGTTGTAAGAATCTTTTCGCCTTTTTCGTCATATTCCGGATAACCAAATACTTTACTCATTTTCTTACCTCCCAGATTAGTACAGTCTTGCCTCTTCACGGCCTTTCATAACTCCCTCGCAGGCCTTTCTTACGCTTTCTTTCTCAGATGTTGTTGCAATTCCTACATCCCACCAGGACTCATATCCATCTGTCATGGTCTTCGGGATAACTTTCAGATCAAAGAGGCATGCAACATCCTGTTTCTTGGCATCTTCCAGAGCGTCAACAAGCTCCTGGATGGTGCGGCAGGTATAAGTCTTCAGGCCATAGCCTTCGCCGACTTTTGCATAATCTACAGGGATCAGATCTCCGGTCGGTTTCTTGCCGTCTGTGTAACGGAACTCTGTTGCAAGGCTTCCGATTCCGTGGTTCATCTCAAGGTTGTTGATGCAGCCAAATCCGCAGTTATCAAATACCATGATGTTGACTTTCTGTCTCTCCTGCATGATAGTCATGATCTCACTGTGGAGCATCTGGAAGCTGGAATCACCAACCACGCAGTATACTTCATTATCCGGCTCTGCAAATTTAACACCAAGGGTAGCGGCAACTTCGTATCCCATGCAGGAATATCCGTACTCTGCATGATATCCGCCACGTTTGTCTGTTCTCCACATACGCTGCATACAGCTTGGAAGAGAACCGCCTGCTGTGATGATGGTTGCATCTTTGTCGATGGTTCTGTTAATAGCTGCAAGTGCTGCTGTCTGTGTAATCTTTCCGTTTGTAAGTTTTACATACTCCGGAATGGTACGAGGATCTCTTGCCTTGATTAACGGCTCAAAGTCATCTCCTGTGTACTCAATGCTTCCGAGACGCTCCATCTCTTTATCCCATGCAGCTTTTGCTTTCTCGATCTCATCTGTGTATGCGGATTTATATCCTCTTGCACGAAGTTTCTCTGCAAGTGCTTCTACGGTAGCTTTTGCATCACCCACTGCTTTTACTGCATCCATCTTGTATGCGTGGAATCTGCAGTTGTTGATGCTTACGAACTGAACATCCTCGTTCTGGAACAGATGCTTGGAGCTTGTTGTAAAGTCAGACATTCTGGAACCGATAGAGATTACCACGTCTGCGTCTTTACCGATGATATTGGAAGCGTAGGTTCCTGTTACGCCGATACCGCCAAGGCAGTATGGATTGCTGGACTGGCAGGCACTCTTTCCGGCCTGTGTTTCGCCAAACGGAATCTTGAACTCCTCACAGAATTTCTCAACGGTTTCTCCTGCTTCTGAGTAACGAACACCACCACCAACAACGATAAGCGGTTTCTTAGCTCCTGCGATGATCTCTGCTACATCCTCAAGCTCTTCATCTACTGCAACCGGTCTTGTGATTCTGTGTACTCTCTTCTTAAAGAAGTACTCCGGGAAGTCAAAGGACTCACCCTCAACATCCTGGCAAAGCGCGATACAGCATGCACCTGTCTCAGCCGGATCTGTAAGAACTCTCATTGCGTTAATAAGAGCTGTCATAACCATCTCCGGTCTTGTGATTCTGTCCCAGTATTTGCAAACTGGTTTAAATGCATCGTTTGTGCTGATGGCAAGGCTGCTGCTCTGCTCCAGCTGCTGAAGAACCGGATCAGGCTGGCGAGATGCAAAAGTATCTGCCGGGAATACAAGAAGCGGAATGTTGTTTACTGTAGCTGTCGCACATGCGGTTACCATGTTTGCAGCTCCAGGTCCGATGGAAGATGCACATGCGATAATTTTCTTACGGTTGCTCTGTTTTGCAAAAGCGGTTGCAACGTGGCACATGCCCTGCTCGTTTCTTCCCTGAAGAACCTTTAACTGGCCCGGGTTGGTATCCAGTGCCTCACCAAGTCCTACGGCAATGCCGTGTCCGAAGATTGTGAAAAAGCCTTCTACAAATTTTGTCTCCACTCCGTCCATGGAAACGTACTGATTATCCAGGAATTTTACAATTGCCTGTGCAGTTGTCATTCTTACTGTCTTTGCCATTTTTTCCACTCCTTTTCTTTATACTCTTGCGATCATTTCGCCGAATTTTTCTTTTTCTTCTTTAATGAATGCGTGAACTTCATCCGGTCCTGGAAGGGAGTCGGAGCAGTTGTTACTCTTAACCATCATGGATGCCTCTGCAGAACCGAACTCCAGGCAGTCGATGATCTCCCATCCCTGATACAGTCCATACAGGAATCCGGAGCCGTATCCGTCACCGCCGCCGAAACCTTTTCTTGCCTCAACCGGGAATGGCTTGATGCTGAATTTCTGTCCGTCAACTGTGTATGCTGTGGAGCCTTTCATACCATGTTTGATCACAACGATCTTTGCATTCTTTGACTGCCAGTAAGCTGCACTCTCCTCATCGGTCATGCCTTCTTTGATCAGCTTCTCTGTAAGGTCAAACTCTTCTCTGGAGCCCATGATGATGTCGGCTTCCTTGGCTACGATGGAATAGTAGATGGAAATCTCATCTGCGTTCTTCCAGTTGTATTCTCTGTAATCAATATCAAAGATGATCTTTGTATTTACTTTCTTTGCAAGCATAACTGCTTTGATGGCTGCTTCTCTGGACGGGCTCTCTGCAAGAGCTGTTCCGGAAATGAGAATTGCTTTTGCGTTTTTGATGTAGTCCTCATGGATATCATCTACATGAAGCTGCAGGTCTGCGATGCGGTTACGGTACATCAGGATGCTGCTTTCCTTCGGAGAAAGCATCTCGGTAAAGGTAAGTCCCAGTTTCTCTCCGTTTGTGCACTTTGTGATCTGTGAGGTATCGATTCCTCTCTCATTGAAATAATCCACTACATACTCACCAAACTGATCGTCAGAAACCTTTCCGATGAATCCTGCTTTCAGACCATGTTTGGTAACACCTACAGCGATGTTTGCAGGAGATCCTCCTACGAATTTCTCAAACATATGTACTTTCTTCAGGGGTTTGAACTCTTCTTTCACCTGATCGTTGTAAGCAGGGTTGAAATCAATGGCAACTCTTCCAAGGAGTACCAGGTCCATTGGTCTGGATTCATCAAATTCGATATACTTCATGATCTTACCTCCGTTTGTTTGATGGTTTATTTTTTACTTCTTTTTTGTGTGCTTTTTTGTTTTGCGTGCTTTTCTTTTCATCTAGCGTGCTTTCTTGCGTGTTCCTTATGGTGTTAATATAGCACTCTTTTTCAAATTGAGCAAGTACTTCTTTTCATTTTCTTTGTTTTCTGTTATTCTGTACAATTTCTATGGTTTTATTTTGGTGAAAGTGGCTATTGTTACCATGTGCTTTTACGTGCTTTGTATTTCAGCACGCATATAGCACGCTTTTTGAATGTATATTTTTCATAACAAGGAAGATTCTTTCCATAAAAAAAGCCTGCATGTTTCCATCCTGCAGACTTTCTTATTTTTCTGTGTGATCTTTCGCCCACCGGCCTGATCACAGATTATATTTGGTTTTGATCTTGATATCTGTAAAAAGAAATTCCCGTTCCGGTTCCTGCCCTTTGGTCAGGATATCTGCCAGGATCCTTGGCGGTTCATAGCCCTGGACATATCCGTTCTGATCGATGAGGAAATCCACGGAATCATTTTTAAGTGCTTTCTCATTCTTTGGTGTCTGGTCATAGATCACAACATACGGGCGACGGTCCAGCCTGAGCTTATCAAACGCTTTCCCCACACCTGCCTGACCACCAGATACCACCAGGATCCCGCTAATCCCGGAAGTACTCATCATGGCATTCTCGATAATATGTTCCACTTCCGATGCCTCATCGAAACTTCCATGAACTCCGGCAATCTCCAGATGTGGAAATGCCCTCTTGGCTTCCTCCACGAAACCATCCACGCGCTGATTGTCAACATGGTTGCTGAAATATCCGGTAATGATGAGGATCTTTCCGCTTCCTCTTGTCATCATTCCCAAGAGACCCGCTGCGGTACGTCCGCTCTTACGGTTATCCATTCCCACAAAGCAGGCTCTTCTTGTCCCCACAATATCCGAGTTAAAGGTTACCACAGGAATATTTTTCTCTTCGATGAGTGCATTCAGTTTTTCCCGGACAGCCTCACTGTCTACCGGCATCACCGCAAGGCCACGGATCCCTTCCTGTTCCAGTTCTTCAATGGCTTGAAGCTGTTCGTCCTCATCTACGGAAAGGCCTTCTTTCAGGATCAGCTGGATTCCTTTTTCTTTCAGTTCCTGGGCAGCCTTCTCAATGCCACGGTTTACTTCCTGCATAAAAGAAGATCTGGCAAGCTGTGTTACCACTCCGATCTTCAGTCTTTCGTCTTTAGCTGTTCTGGAACGTTTCCGCTCTTTCTGTACGTATCCCATCTCGTCCGCCAGACGACAGATCTTCTCTGCCACCTCCGGATTGATCCGTCCCCTGTGATTTAATGCTCTGTCTACGGTTCCTCTGGAAACCCCTGCCCGTTCTGCAATCTGCTGTATCGTTACCGCCATAAATCCTTCTCCTGCTTCTGCCTTACTGTGTCACTGCCAGATTCTCTGTCCGGCAATAATCGCTCTATATACATTTATATAGTTTTTTTGAAAATGTGTCAATATGTAAGCCCCCATTATCCGTGGACAGACATGTTGACCTCATCCCCGGACAGCCATATGGTATGCTTCTTTATAGGAAATTCCCGTTTTTTCACAGAGTTTTTTTACACTTTCATATTCCGGATAAAAATATTCCTGTCCATCAAAAGTGCAGACCTTTACTTCCACCTCTCCAAGAGGAGTGGTAACCGTTCTTTTTTCCCTTTTCAGAATGGTCCGTTCCATCTCCTGACGGCGGATCCCGATGGTTGTGGTTTCTCTGAAAATGATCTGCTCCATTGTCGGAACTTGTTCCCTCTTACAGAGAACCGTAAGCAGCCACGCCGGACGGTTTTTCTTCATAAATACAGGCATGTAATTGGCTTCTCTGGCTCCTGCCTCATACAGACGTTCCATAACATAACCGAGAGTTTCTCCCGTACAGTCATCTATGTTGGATTCCAGTTTCACGATGGTATCTGTTTCTGTGGAAACATCCGCTCCCGAAACATCCCCGGATTCCCGGATCAGCATGGCCCGGAGGATTCCCGGGCATTCGTACTGGCGCTTGCCTGCTCCGATGCCGATCTTTTCCACTGTGAAATCTTCTGGCAGTTTTTCTGATGTAAGGAATGCTGCCACGACAGCCGCTCCGGTAGGGGTTACCAGTTCACCCTGTACCGGTGTGATATGCAGTTTCAGATGATGGGCACTTACAATGTTGCTTACTGCCGGTACCGGTACCGGAAGGATCCCATGCTGGCAGCGGATGGTTCCGCTTCCCTCACAGAGTCTCGGAACGATCACTTCCTCCACATCCAGATCATCCATACAGATTGCAACGGAAAGAATGTCCACAATGGAATCCACCGCTCCTACTTCGTGAAAATGCACCATATCTTCCGGTACATTATGGGCTTTCGCCTCCGCATGGGCCAGAATGGTAAAGATTTTTTTCGCATAGGATCTCGCACGGTCTGTCATATCTGCATGGTCAATGATCTCCATGATCTCATTAAGGCCACGGTGTTCGTGGTGATGGTGACCGTGGTGGGAATGCACCGTTTCTGTATGTACATGATGTTCATGAGAATGGGTGTGCTCATGAGCTTCCAGGGCTTCATGACTATGTTGATGATGATGCTCCTCATGAGCATGACTGTGAGAATGTCCATGGAGATATTCCATATCATGGTCGTAATTCTCATGTTCCTGATCCAGCAGTACATCAAAATCACAGGCATCGATCCCGGATTTTACCACACGGCTGATCTTTATGTCGAAGCCTTTTACCGGAAGGCTTTTAAGAGCTCTCTCCAGTTTTTTCTGATCTGCGACAAGATCCAGAAGTGCCGCAACTGTCATATCTCCGCTGATCCCGGAGGTACACTCCAGATATAATTTGTTTTTCATCTATTTTCCCTCCGCAAGCCAGTTGATCTGTGTTGCCAGATATCCGGCTCCATATCCGTTGTCAATATTTACTACCGCAATTCCGTTGGCACAGGAATTGATCATGGTCAGAAGCGCTGACAGGCCATGGAAGCTGGCACCATATCCCACCGAAGTAGGAACCGCAATCACCGGACGTTTCACAAGTCCGCCCATCACGCTTGCCAGTGCGCCCTCCATTCCTGCTACGGCAACCACGCAGTTAGCCTCCTGGATGGTATCCAGTCTGGAAAAAAGTCTGTGCATGCCACTGACTCCCACATCATAAATCCGATCTACGTGGGTACCAAAATACTCTGCAGTCTGAGCTGCCTCCTCCGCAACAGAAATATCTGCAGTCCCGGCTGTGCATACAGCCACTTTTCCGATATGTTCCTTTTCTTTTTCAATCTTCAAAATCCCGGAGACAGGATCATAAACTACCTGGGGAAGAATGCTTTTCACCAGTTCATACTGATATCTAGACGCCCTTGTTCCAAATACTTCTCCGTCTTCCTCATAAAGTTTCTGATAAATATTCAAAAGATGTTCATCGGCTTTTCTTGCACAGTAAACCACTTCTGCAAAACCGGTCCGTTCTTTCCGAGTGGTATCCAGCTTTGCGTAGTCCATCTCCTCATAGCCTTCTTTTTTCAGAAGGTTCTCTGCATGTTCCACAGAGAGCTGGCCGTTCTTTACTTCTTCAAGAATCTGCTGTAATGTCATTTTTTACCTCCCTGTTCTTCCATAGTATAATAACACAATAGCCAGACATTTGCATTATTTCCGCAAATCGTCTGGCTATCGCCATTTTTTCAGGCATCCGCCTGAGCTTTCCTGTTTCTGTTAATCGATCATTCTTTCATACTGTTCAGAAATCTCATCAATATCACCATATGCGATCAGTTTTCCTTTTTCAAGGATCATCGCTTTATTACAGAGGCGCTGTACCTGCTGCAGGGAATGTGAGACAAACAGAACGGTGACACCTTTGTCAAACATACTGAGAACTTTTTTCTCACTCTTTTTCCTGAATTTGGCATCTCCTACGGAAAGTACCTCATCCAGGATCAGGATATCCGGTGACACCAGTGTCGCGATGGAAAATCCAAGTCTCGCTTTCATACCGGAAGAATAGTTCTTGATCGGTACATCAATAAATTCCTTCAGTTCTGAAAATTCAACGATCTCATCAAATTTTTCTTCAATAAACTTCTTGGAATATCCAAGCATTGCTCCGTAAAGATAGATATTCTCACGGCCGGTATACTGTGACTCAAAGCCAGCTCCAAGCTCAAGAAGCGGAACCAGTCTTCCATTTTTGATAACTTTACCTTCTGTAGGTTTAAATACGCCTGCAATTACTTTAAGCAGAGTACTTTTTCCGGCTCCGTTCAGTCCCAGGATGCCAACACGGTCTCCCTTTTCCACTTCAAACTTCACATTCTGAAGAGCCCAGAATTCATTATATTTAATTTCTTTCTTTATGAATTTAATCAGATAGTCTTTCAGGTTATCAACCTTCTCTTTACTGAGATTAAATTTCATACTTACATTGTCTACTACAACTGCCGGTTTTCCCATTTTTCTCTCCTGTAAATCCGCAATTATATATAAAGTATAAATTCATCCTGTTTTTTCTTAAAACAGATCATTCCAACCAGAATTGTCACCAAGCTAAAGCCCAGCGCATATACAAAATAATGGATATTCATCATTTCTCCAAACATGGCAGAACGAAAAATACTGATTGTGCAATACAATGGATTGAATTTCAGTATCCATGCAAAACCACTCTTCAAAAGTCTGGACGGATAATAGAAAATTGCACAAGTATACATAATGATCATCAGTGCTACTGACCACAAATACTCCATATCCCTGAAAAAGACTCCAATTGTCGCAAGAATCATTCCGATTCCATAAGAAAGTAAAAGCACCAGTATCAACGCGATCGGTATCTGGAACATATAAATAGTTGGCTGAATTCCAAGCACAACGCTTACGATCGCAAGCACAATCAATGAAATCAGAAAAATCACGTAGTTATAAAGTACACTGGATAATGGATAGATATACTTCGGTACATATACTTTTTTGATCATTCCCGCATTCGCTCTGACTGATTTCAGCGCACGTGACGTTGAATTTGAAAAATAGCTGTACAGCAAACGACCGGTAAGAATATATACAGGAAACGTCCGATCCTTATTTCCAAACAGAGTACCAAATACGATAGTCAGTACAATCATAGTAAGCAACGGTTCCAAAAGCGACCAGACAATACCAAGATAGGAACGTCGGTATTTCAACTTAATTCCTTTTTTTACAAGCTCTCCCAGAAGGAACCTGTAATGTAAAAAAGTATTTACGTATTCTTTCATAGCATCTCCAATATTAAATTTTTTATTTGTTTCACGCGGCTGTTAAACATAATATACCATTTTT
>OCPP01001826.1_pt1 | contig 10469 bp, 7 predicted proteins | sample 1538211 | NCBI WGS metagenome assembly OCPP01 (sample SAMEA2580193, study PRJEB22360) | human gut metagenome | biome: human gut; feature: human-associated habitat; material: faeces | place: Denmark | collected 2008/2010
ATCATGCATAATATTTCAAAAAATATTAAAGTCCGCTTCATGCAAAGATACTCCTCATAAAAATATCTTTCTGATTCCGGAACACAGAGTATGAATATCTGTGTCAGAACGAAAGAAACAGCAGGTGGCAGATGTAATCATTACAGTATATGAAAAAAAGAAAGCAATTCATACCGATTTATTGTATAATAGATTCTGCAAAATATAGAAGAAAGAATTTACGGAGATTGAGATGAAAAAGAAACGGACAAAACTGCTGGTTTTCTTTGCACTGGCAGGCATTTTAGTGCTTTTTTATATGATAGGAGAGTCTTATTGTGAGGGACTGTCCGGGGGGAGTAGTCTGGAAGAGAAGAATGAGGTGATGTGTAAATATAAATACGATATGATCGTAGACAGTCCGAATTCTTCTTTCTGGCAAGCGGTTTATGATTGTGCACAGGAATGGGCGCAGAAGAATGATGCAATTCTTGAACTGAGAGGCAGTGGAAGAGAGAGCGATTACAGTAAGCTTGATTATATGAATATGAGTATTGCTTCAAATTCAGATGGGATTATCCTGCAGTACAGTGGGGAACAGGGCCTGGAAGAGAAGATAAATGAGGCTGTTCAGAAAGGAATTCCGGTTGTTACTGTAATGGGAGATGCAGTTCACAGCAAGCGTCAGAGTTTCGTGGGTGTCAGTGATTATCAGCTTGGAAGTGTCTATGGCGAAAAGGTAGCGGAATATGTGACTGAGGATACGGAAAGTATTCTTATTCTGTTGAAGAAAAATATTGATGATATGAACCAGAGCCAGATATATACACAGATCAGCAATGCAGCCCAGGCAAAGGCAGGCTCTTTGCAAAATATCCAGATAACAGGAAAAAATCTTCGCTTAACTGGAACCTTTGAGACAGAAGAAGCGGTAACAGATATTTTTCAGCAGAGAGATAAAGTACCCGATATTCTTGTGTGTATGGATGAAGAGACTACAGAATGTGCACGTCAGGCAGTGCTGGACTTTAATCTTGCAGGAAAGGTTACAATCATAGGATATTACAGTTCCGAAGATATTCTTACAGCAGTGGAAAAGGGAGTAATCTCTGTTACCTGTGATGTGGATACAGAGCAGCTTGGCAGATACAGTATAGAGGCTCTGACAGCATATCAGAAAGATGGAAGGACCAATTCTTATTATAATGTGGATATTAATTTTCTGGACAAGGATGTAGTACGGGAAATGAGAAGGAAGGGGGTGTCCGGATGAAGCAGCTGCGCTGGAAAGATTTTTCACTGGTCAGTAAAATCGTTATAGAGGTGGGTATGATCGCAGTCCTTCTTTTTGCCATGAATATGCTTTTTTATGTGCGGATCAATAATTCCATGCAAAAGATGGATAATGTTTATGCCAGTAATGCAGAGCTTACCGAACTTTCACAGGTATTTGAGAAGGTACAGGATAATATGTATAAGTATCTTAAGGTTAAGAGTTCTCAGACACTTCTTGATTATTATCAGAATGAGGCAAAATACAGAAATGAACTTGAGAAACTTAATGAAGATAATATCAATGATCCCGTAAAGCTTCTGGAACGGAATATCCGGAAAATGTCGGAAACATATCTGGACTGTACTGCGGAAACGGTATCTGCCAAACGAGGAAGGAACGTTGAGCAGTATAAGCGTAAATATGATGATGCAACAAAGCTTTACAGATATATCCAGTCATCTATTGACGAACTGAATAACCTGATGTTTCAGGAGAACTCCAGTACTTATGCAGTACTTCGTGCAGTGATGAGATATCTGGAGATAAGCAATTCAGTTATTATGATCATAATTGTAGCCGGTGGAATGCTTCTGCTCATCCAGGCCACCAGAAATATGTTTGTTCCCCTTTCCAATATGGCAGAGACAGCACAACTGGTAGGTCAGGGAAATTTCCATGTAAAGATGCACGATACAGATGCACAGGATGAACTGGGAACAGTAACCAGAGCGTTTAATACAATGGTAGAGAATCTTGATCTGTATATGGCAAGGACGAAAGCAAGTATGGAGAAAGAGCAGCAGATGATGGAGAGGGAGCTTCTTATGGAAAATCATCTGAAAGAAGCACAGCTGAAATATCTTCAGTCACAGATCAATCCGCACTTTCTGTTTAATTCCCTGAATGCAGGAGCACAGCTTGCAATGATGGAGGATGCAGAGCGGACCGGGATTTTTGTAGAGAAAATGGCGGATTTTTTTCGCTATAATGTAAAAAAAGGACAGGAAGACGCCACATTGGGAGAAGAACTGGAGGCTGTTGATAACTATATTTATATTCTGAATGTCCGGTTCGCCGGAGATATCCATTTCAGCAAGGAGGTGGATGAATCACTGGAGAATGTGCGTATGCCAAGTATGATCTTGCAGCCGGTTGTGGAAAATGCAGTCAATCATGGAATACGTGACATTGAATGGGAAGGAAAAATACATCTCACAGTTACAGGAGATGCAGATTATATACGTATCAGCGTGAAAGATAATGGAAAGGGAATGACGCAGGAACAGATAGAGGGTGTTCTGTCAGGAAACAGAGAGCGCAGAAATGAAGAAGGTGATTCTACAGGAATCGGTATGAATAATGTGATCAGTCGTCTGGAACTTTATTATGAGGAATCAGGGCTTATGGAGATTAACAGTGAAGGTGAAGGAAAAGGCACAGAAGCAGTAATCTATATACCTGTGCATGAAAACTAAGAGAAGTATTATGGGAGTGAGAGAAGATGTATAGAATTTTGCTGGCAGATGATGAAGGTATCATGCTGGAATCATTAAAGAAAATTATTGAAACTGAATATGGAAATGAATGTGAGATCCACTGTGCAAAGTCAGGCAGAGTTGTGGTGGAGATGGCACAGGCATATCCGCCGGATATCTGTTTTATGGATATCCAGATGCCGGGAATAAGCGGAATCCAGGCAATCAGGGAAATTCAGAAATTTAACAGCTCAGCAGTTTTTGTGATCATAACTGCATATGATAAGTTTAATTATGCAAAAGAAGCAGTGAACCTGGGAGTTCAGGAGTTTCTCACAAAGCCTGTAAATAAGAAAGTAATTCTGGAAACCTGCGCGAAGATGATGACAAAGGTAGATCAGATACGGCAGAAGAGAAGCGATGATCTCCTGATCAGAGAGAAACTGGAGACAGTGGTACCTATGATTGAGAGTGGATATATCAATAATATTCTTCTGCAGGATGATTTTGTTACTTATCAGGATAATTATACACAGCTTCTTGATATCCGTCAGAAATACGGTTATATGATGGTCATAGAATTTGGAGATTCTATGGAAAATGGGGTGCTCAGTAATGCAGTAGGTGCAAGTGTAAAGGCAAACAAATTTTATTCTACTTTTCGTGAAATCGCACAGGGATTCTTTGAATGCCTTGTAGGTCCTATTATGGGAAACAGGATCGTACTGCTTGTTCCTTATGAAAATGCGAAAGAAGATTACGAAGACAGAGTTGCAATTGTCACAAGAGCCAGAAATATGGTACATAAATTTGAAAACCGGATCGACAGTATGTTCCGCTGTGGAATAGGAAGGGTCAAAGAACTTGGAAGCGTGAAGGAATCTTTTAAGGAAGCGGTGGTCGCACTGAGAGAGAGCATCAGTCATGTAGTGCATATTGAGGATGTACCGGCGGCACAGAAATATGACGGGGAATATCCAAGAGACCTGGAAATCAGATATCAGAAGAGGATCCTTGAGAAGGATGCTGCGGGAGCGATGAACTGCGCAGAGGGATTTTTTGAATGGATGCACAGTCAGCAGACAGTCACAAGAGAAGACATTGAGATTAAAATCCTGGAGATGGTGATGAATGCGGAACGCAGGGCATTCTTTGCAGGAACTTTGAAATATAATGTTAACAGCAGGAGAAGCTATATCCGGGAGCTTCAGTCCTGTACGGATATAGAAAATCTGAAGAAGTGGTTTCTGGATAAGACGAGAGAAATCTGTACGAAACTGGAGAATTCCAAGGAAAAAGAAGCTGGCAGTATTATTGACAGAGCAAAGGAATATATCAATGAAAATTTCCGCAGGGATATTTCTCTGGATGATGTTTCAAGAGAGGTAGATATCAGTCCATATTATTTCAGTAAACTTTTTAAACAGGAAACAGGTAAGAACTTTATTGAATATCTTACAGAAATACGTCTGAAAAATGCCAGAGAACTTCTGCAGGATTCCAGACTTTCCATTAAGGAAATATGTGCACAGTCAGGATACAGTGATCCCAATTACTTCAGCAGGATTTTCAAGAAGTATGAAGGAGTTACGCCTAGTGAGTTCAGAGAGAGGTTAGGCTGATGAAATTATATAAGACAAAAAAGAATTGCGGAAAGCTGCTGCTTGGAATACTGGCATTTTGTACAGGGATGATACTGCTGACAGGATGTGGTTCCTCTTCAGAACAAAAACAGAATAAGAATGAAGAAACAGCAGAAGAGAATAAGGAAGAGGATAAGGTTCAGATCGGACTTACAGTGGATTCTTTTGTTATAGAAAGATGGATCCGCGACAGAGATGTATTTGTGGCGACTGCCAGAGAACTGGGAGCAGAGGTAAATGTGCAGGATGCAGGTGCAGATGTCAAAGAGCAGATCAGTCAGATTGAATACTTTATAAATAAGCAGGTGGATGTGATCGTTGTGATCGCAAGAGACTGTGGAGCACTTTCAGATGCCATACAGAAGGCACAGAGTGCGGGAATTCCGGTTATTTCCTATGACAGAATGGTCAATAATGCCAATACAGATTTGTACATTTCCTTTGATAACCGTAAGGTGGGTGAGATCATGGCACAGGCACTTGTCAATGCACTTCCTCAGGGAGGAGATGTCTTTATGATACAGGGATCCTCTTCAGATAATAATGTCCAGATGGTGAAACAGGGGTTTGATGATATGCTTGCAGACACAGATCTGCATGTGGTTTATGAAGCTAACTGTGATGGCTGGACAGCAGAACTGGCTGCCGGATATGTGGAGGAAGCCCTGGAAAAATATACTCATGTTAAGGGAATTATGTGCGGAAATGATGACATTGCCAGTCAGGTCGTACAGGTACTGGCAGAGAATCAGCTTGCCGGAAATGTGGTTGTCGTAGGTCAGGATGGAGATCTTGCAGCTTGTCAGAGAATAGTAGAAGGAACACAGTATATGACTGCTTTTAAACCAATTGAAGATCTGGCAAGAAAAGCAGCGAAATATGCAGTGGAAATGGGTAGTGGAAAGGGAGTTGCAGAACTGGAAGATGTGACAGAAACAGTAAATGACGGAACTTATGAGATTCCTTCCTGCATCCTTGAACCAACTGCAGTGACAAAAGAGAATATAGATAAGGTGATCATTGAAGGAGGTTTCCACCGCAGAGATGAAGTTTATCTGAATGCGGATTACAGTTAAATAAAATATTCAGAGATTATCCGGCTGCTTTTGCAGATGTAAGAGTAAATCAGTATATAGCATTATCTTGCAACAAAAATGTCCTGTCCTGTGCAGGGCATTTTTTGTTTTTCTTAAAATGTCTTGTTTCTTGCCAACCATGTCCAGATTGCCCTGTGCTATAGTAACATCATCAAGAAAACGTGAGAAACGTAAAAAGAAATGGAGGATTTTTACAATGAGAAAGAAAGTCGTATCTGCAATTCTTTGTGCATCAATGGTAGCTGGAATGGTAGTTATCCCGGGAGTAGCTGTTAAAGCGGATGACAAGAAACTGATTGGTGTTACAATGCCTACAAAAGATCTTCAGAGATGGAATCAGGATGGCGAGAACATGAAGAAAGAGCTGGAAGCAGCCGGCTATGAAGTAGACCTTCAGTATGCATCCAACGATGTAAGCACACAGGTTTCACAGCTTGAGAATCAGGTTGCAAACGGATGTGATCTTCTGGTTGTGGCATCTATCGACGGAAGCAGTCTTGGTGAGCCGCTGAAACAGGCTAAAGAAGCAGGAATCCCGGTTATTTCCTATGACCGTCTGCTTATGAACTCAGATGCAGTTACTTATTATGCAACATTTGATAATTACAAGGTAGGTCAGAAACAGGGCGAATATTTAGTAGATGCACTTGATCTCGACAATCAGGACGGACCGTTTAATATTGAGCTGTTCACAGGTGATCCTGGTGACAATAACTGTAACTTCTTCTTCGGCGGAGCAATGGATGTACTTCAGAAATATATTGACGAAGGTAAGCTGGTAGTTAAATCCGGACAGACAGAATTTGAGCAGGTTGCAACTGCTAACTGGGACAGTGCAAAGGCTCAGGACAGAATGGATACAATTATTGCAGGTAACTACTCAGATGGCTCCAACCTTGACGCAGTTCTCTGCTCCAATGACTCTACAGCACTTGGCGTAGAAAATGCTCTTGCAGCTTCCTACACAGGAGAATATCCGATCATCACAGGTCAGGACTGTGATACACCAAATGTTAAGAACCTTGTAGCAGGAAAACAGGCTATGTCCGTATTCAAGGATACACGTGCTCTTGCAACAGCAGTTGTTGGAATGGTTGATTCCATCATGAAAGGTGAAGAACCGGAAATTAATGATACAGAATCCTATGATAATGGCACAGGTGTTATCCCGACATACCTTTGCGATCCGGTTGTTGTCACGGTTGACAATTACAAAGAAATGCTGATCGATTCCGGATACTATACAGAAGATCAGATTAAGTAATAAAAATTGATCATACAGGCGGGAATACCACCCGCCTGTGTTAATCTATAGCAATCCCAGAAAATAATGTAATTCAGTATTTCCTGGGATTGCTATAGGGCTGCCCGTCGCAGGCATGCTTTATAAAAGGGAGGGAAACAAAATTGGCTAAGATACTTCTGGAAATGAAAAATATTACCAAAACTTTCCCAGGTGTAAAAGCACTGGATAACGTTAATCTTCAGGTGGAAGAGGGCGAGATCCACGCTCTGGTCGGTGAAAATGGAGCCGGTAAATCTACCCTGATGAATGTATTAAGTGGTATTTATCCGTATGGAACATACGATGGTAATATTATTTATAACGGTGAAATCTGTAAATTTAATACAATTAAAGACAGTGAAGAAAAAGGAATTGTAATCATTCACCAGGAACTGGCGCTGATCCCATATATGACGATCGGTGAAAATATGTATCTGGGTAATGAAAGAGGAAGTTCATTATCTATTAACTGGAATGAAACCTACGGAGAAGCAGATAAATATCTGAAAATAGTAGGACTTGAAGAATCCTCCAGAACTTTAATCAAGGATATTGGTGTAGGTAAACAGCAGCTGGTAGAAATCGCCAAGGCACTGGCAAAAAATGCCAAGCTTCTGATCCTGGACGAGCCGACAGCATCTTTAAATGAGGATGATTCTCAGGCTCTGCTGGAATTGCTTCTGAAGTTCAAAAAACAGGGAATGACATCTATTATCATTTCCCATAAATTAAATGAAATTTCTTATGTTGCGGATAAGATTACAGTTATCCGTGATGGTTCTACTATCGAGACTCTGGATAAGAAAAAAGATGACTTTTCCGAGCAGCGTATTATTCAGGGTATGGTAGGTCGTGAGATGACAGATCGATTCCCGAAACGTCCGGATGTAAAGATCGGGGATGTTTCCATGGAAGTTAAGAACTGGAATGTCTATCATCCGCTGTACTCAGAGCGAAAAGTAGTAGATAATGTATCATTTAAGGTGCATAAGGGAGAAGTAGTAGGTATCTCCGGACTTATGGGTGCAGGACGTACAGAGCTTGCAATGAGTATTTTTGGAAAAAGTTATGGAACTAAGATTTCCGGTCAGGTATTCATGAACGGAAAAGAAGTGAAGCTGAATACTGTACAGGAAGCAATCGATAACAAGCTTGCTTATGTTACAGAGGACAGAAAAGGAAATGGTCTGATACTTTCCAAATCCATTAAGATGAATACTTCTCTTGCAAATATGAAGGGAGTCAGTAATGGAAAGGTTATTGACGCAGATAAAGAATATGCGGTGGCAGAGGATTACAGAAAGAAGTTGAAAACAAAATGTCCGTCTGTCGAGCAGAATGTAGGCAACTTAAGTGGTGGTAACCAGCAGAAAGTCCTTCTTGCAAAATGGATGTTTACAGAACCGGATATTCTGATCCTTGATGAGCCTACCCGTGGTATTGACGTAGGTGCGAAATACGAAATTTACTGTATTATTAACGATCTGGTAGCAGCAGGAAAATCTGTTATCATGATTTCTTCTGAACTTCCGGAAGTACTTGGAATGTCAGATAGAATCTATATCATGAATGAGGGCAAGTTCGTAGGTGAGGTCGGCAAAGAAGAGGCCACATCAGAACTGATCATGTCCAAGATCGTAAAATCAGGAAAAGGAGCGTAAAGAAGATGGAAAAAAAGATTAGTTTTTCAGAGATATTAAAGAAATATACCATGGTGCTTGTTCTTGTTCTGGTAGTCATCATGTTTGCTGTAAATACAAAGGGGGTTATGCTTCTTCCTCAGAATGTGAATAACCTTGTAGCCCAGAATGCGTATGTATTTATCCTTGCAACAGGTATGTTGTTCTGTATTCTGACTGGTGGTAATATTGACCTTTCTGTTGGTTCTGTTGTATGTTTTGTAGCAGCAGTTGGCGGTAAGATGATGGTTCTCAACAGTATGAACCCATATCTTACAATGCTGGTTATGTTGCTTACAGGTATTGCCATCGGTGCATGGCAGGGATTCTGGATTGCATATGTAAGAATCCCACCGTTTATTGTAACTCTGGCTGGTATGCTTGCGTTCCGTGGTCTTTCAAACGTAGTTTTACAGGGACAGACACTGGCACCAATGCCTGATTCTTACCTGGCACTGTTTAACAATTATATTCCGGATCCATTTGGGAAAGAGGGATTTAATCTTATCTGTTTTGTAGTTGGTATTATTGTCTGTATTGTATATGTGTTGCTTGTTCTGAAGAATCGTGCAGATCGTGTGAAGAAAGGGTACAGTGTAGATGCTTTTGGTGGCGTTGCAGTTAAGATGATTCTGATCTGTGCAGTTGTTATTGCTTTTATGTTCCGTCTGGCTCAGTATAAAGGTATTCCGAATTCTCTGATCTGGGTAGCTGTGATTATTGCAATCTATACATATATTGCTTCCAAGACAACTACAGGACGTTATTTCTATGCAGTTGGCGGTAATGAGAAGGCTACAAAGCTTTCCGGTATTAATACAAATAAGGTTTATTTCCTTGCTTATCTGAATATGGGTCTTCTGGCTGCTATTGCAGGTATGGTTACTATGGCCCGTTTGAATTCGGCCAATCCTCAGGCTGGTACAAACTTTGAGATGGATGCGATTGGTGCTTGTTTCATTGGTGGTGCTTCTGCTTATGGCGGAACCGGTACAGTTCCGGGGGTTATCATTGGTGCATTGCTGATGGGTGTTCTGAATTTAGGTATGAGTATCATGGGTATTGACCAGAACCTGCAGAAGGTTGTTAAAGGTCTGGTTCTGCTGGCAGCGGTTATCTTTGATGTTGTTAGTAAGAGAAAATCTTTTATCGTAAAATAAAAATTGTATATTCATTCTTAAATGGAAATTTTTTGCAGGGCTTGCAGGGTGCAGGCCCTGTTTTTTTACCGAATCAAGTAAGTCTCCTGCTTTAATTGCGAATATCTGTTTGACTTGACAGGGGACGCGCAGAAAAATAGTGTGTTTGATGTGCGGTTTCGGCATCTAAGATATTCTAAGGCCAAGAAAATCTGCTAAAGGCATGAGCCGGCTTCTCAAACTCGCTCCGTCGCAGACTCCGCTCAGACAGTGATACAGCCGGCTCATAACGCAGATTTTTTTGACCTAAGAATATCTAAGATACCTGCAAATGCACATCAAACACACTATTTTTCTGCGCTGGCTGCTGGCGATTTTTGGGGTGTTGGATTGAGTAAAAATGGACGATAAAAATGGGTGGACGGAAAATTTGCTTGTGGAGGTAGAAGGATGGTCGTATAATGAGGGGGAATATTGTACGAAGTGAGGAGTGGGTTGTTATGAGATATAGTTCTGTGTTGGATTTGCATACACATACTTTGGTGAGTGGTCATGCATATTGTTCTCTGAGGGAGATGGCGAAAGCGGCCGCAGATAAGGGACTGGAGGTTCTGGGGATTACGGAGCATGCGCCTGCTATGCCGGGGACCTGTCATAAGTATTATTTTGAGAATCTGAAAATTGTGCCCAGGGAGATGTATGGGATTCAGTTGCTTCTGGGGTCTGAGGTGAATATTCTGGATGCACAGGGGACTGTGGATCTGGCGCAGCGGACGTTGGAGAGGATGGATGTGGTGATCGCCAGTCTGCATATGCCATGCATGAAGCCGGGATCTAAGCTGGAGAATACAGAAAGCTATCTGAATGTAATGAAGAATCCGTATGTAAATATTATC
>OCPP01001829.1_pt1 | contig 10454 bp, 14 predicted proteins | sample 1538211 | NCBI WGS metagenome assembly OCPP01 (sample SAMEA2580193, study PRJEB22360) | human gut metagenome | biome: human gut; feature: human-associated habitat; material: faeces | place: Denmark | collected 2008/2010
TGCTGGACCATCATCAGAATATCCAGTTTTTAGTTCAATATACATTAAATCTTTAATCATTTATATCACTCCTAAATTTAAAATTCTTATGTTACTGGATTGAAAGAGGCATTTTAATATAGTTTTTTGAAAAATACTTTTTCATTGAATATTCTTGTAATTGTCATATCAACGATAACCACCAAAGCCATGCCCACTACGGCTGCCAACACTGTATAAATAATATTCACTACTTAACCTCCAGAAATTCTAATTTTCAATTTTACAAGTTGGAATTATTCTTTACTATCCATCCACATTAAAACCTTCTTACAATTAGGACAATGCCATGCAGGACTTTCTATAACTGATGTTTTTAGGCTAATGCTTTTTTGCGTAAAAAAGCCTTTTATTCCAGTTTTCCAGTTTTTTTCTTCATCAGAAGTAAATTCGTACCAATGCCCACCACCTTGTCCTATACCTTGAACAGTTCCCTGTTCCATTTCCATTCCACAATCTAAACATTTCATATGCTACTTTCACCTCCACGTAAATGCTTATTTACATAAGTCTGCTTATCAGATTATATGCTGTGACTACATAGACGAAAATTGCGATGCCTACAAATATCATAGCATCTTTCTTCGCACCCTTATCATAACACTCCTTGGCATTTGTCAAAAAAGTTAATCCCATAAATACAAACATAATCGGTAGTGTTATATCAGCAGAAACTATGTTCATCAGTCCCAGCGAGCCAAAAATGATAGTTAATACGCTAAATATTGCTTTCCATATACGCATACATAGTCCTCCTTTACAAATTCATATTCGTTCAAACGACAAATATCTCGTTCCTTGAAAAGTCAGCCTACCAGTATCCCCTTCTACAAGCATCCCATATTCTGTTCCAGAAACGCAAAGCTCTATTCTGTCTCCACTTTCCACCAAAAACGTCACATAATACGAAGTGCTGATTGTAGTATGGAATCCGTGTGCACTGCTCAAATCACCTACATTTGCATGTTGATGATGCGTAATGTTTTCTCGCTTTGCAGCAACGACAACTGACACTGCTAATCTAGGTGACTGATTATTCTTATTCCATGTGATAATTCTTCTCACCAAAGAGAAAATAATGATACCAACCACAATAATAAACATGATTGGAAACATAACGTTTATCAATTCAAGCATCTCAAACGCCCTCCTCGTGTCACCAGATTTTTTGTTTTGGAAACTTCTAATTTTCAATTTTACAAGCTGGGATTTTATTATCGCTTACTACTCTATATCGTCATCATGTTTATTAGTAAAAAAACTCCCAACAAACATTCTCACTCCCAGTCTTACGTTTTACATAAGAAAGGTAGTCATACACCTATATGACTACCCTGACTACTAAGCTCTATTGTTCTCTTTCTGATTATTTCTCTTAAAATAACCTAACATTACGATCAGAATTAATGCAACTGAGGCAATCATTACATGCAATTTTATATCTGTACTGTCCCCTGTTTGTACCTGTTCTGCCGGTTTTGATGGTTTTGAAGGTTTTGAAGGATTGTCAACCTTCTTATTATATGAATTGTAAAACATTAATTCTCCATACTTCTTACCATCATTTTTTTCTGCAATTACTTGTGGAACCAATTTCCCATTTTCTCCGTTTTTGATATAAACAGCTATAATATAAGAACTTCTATCATATGTATAATTTTCTTTATCCTTACTTGTTTGAACCAAATGATAACGGTATACTCCGCCATGCTGGAACTGCAATGAAATCATCTTTTCCGCATTATTACCATCAAGTACAAAAACATGTCTGTCGTTATCAGAATCTCCCGGCATAGGAATGCCTATGTCTAATGCACGAAATTCATAAGTTCCAGTAAGATCAATTCCTTTTTCATTGCTATTTTCTTCAAAATTTTGCTTAACTGTTAACGGAACCTCTACTACATTTGACGCAGCTAAAACTTTATCAGCAGGAAAACACAAGAAACCAAACAATAGAGCAGCTAACACAAGTATCTGTCTATTTTTCTTCATATTGCGGTTCTCCTTTTTCATCAGCAGTATTTTCTAAAATTCTTCCAATTAGAAGATGTCTGCCGTTTGTACTCTCTGAAGTACAAGTAGATAGCGTTACATATCTTTCATTATCATCAAAAGATGTTTTCTTCAAATATTTTGCGTGTTCTTTGACATAATCCAAATATTCTAACCTGTTATTCGGGCTTGTATTGTATAAAACATTATCATATGCATCAGCATGCACAAAAGCAAAAAATTCAACTTTGTGCCATTCTCCATCATAATATAATTTACCATAAGAATGTTCTTCAAAATATTTCGGTTCTTCAAAATATTCCAATTCACCAAACATTGCGTCCTTTGCCATGTGATGACCATAGATGATATTGTTTATATCCGAAAAATCTTTCTTATTATTGCAGTCAAGAAAAATACTTCCAGCAAGAGAAAACTGTCCCTTAACATCCGTATTCACATACTTCGCATTATCTTCTGTCTGAACTAACGGATAATTGATATGTGTTTTATCTACAGTCAACCACCCGAATACATCCGAATTGATTTTTTGAAGTTCCGCAAAGGATAAACTATCCTTTGCGGTCGGTTTATATGTTTCATAAAGAGAAGCGTCAGCCTGCTTGTTAATCTGTGCCGAATCCCACATCCCGTAGATTCCATAGGCCAGCAAAAGCCCGAAGAATAAAGCAGCTACAAGGTTCACCATATGATCTACTATCTGGATCCATTTTCTAAGCACCGGTCTATTGTCTTGCATTTTTCTGTTTTTTCAGAACTGCTAGAGTTCCTAATGCCAGAACAGCAATGCCGATTACGATTACAAACGGAAGGTTATTCATGAAGATACCTGTCAGCGGTATGCTTTTGTATGTATTGGTAAATGTTACTTTGTTATCCTTCTCACCGACCAGATTGGTTTCTTGTTCTTTCGCAGAGGAAATTCCCTCTGTTTCAGAATTTGCTGTTTTAGTTACTGTATTTGTTCCATTTTCTATAACTGTTACGGATGGTGTATATCCGTCTTTTTTGCCCATTTCTGTCACCACATATCTTGTACCTGCCGGCAAAGACTCAAACTTTAAAGTCTCTTCATTGCAAAGCTGGAATGTAGTTGGCGTATCTCTATATACAAGTACGCTTTTTTCTCCAATCTTACCTGTGTAGGAAGTTGGATTTTTCTCTGTCTGTGAAGGTGTGATTGTAATCGTAAAATCAAATTTCTTTGTCTTATCTGCAAGTTCTCCCTCTGTCTTTTTTGTAATTTCCAGCGAAGTGGTTTTTCTGTAAGTGTTTGTAAACTTCATTTCTGATACTTTGTTTCTTGTTATACCGGTTGATGTTCTTTTTTCTGCTGTCATGTTGCGGATTTTCAGACCACTATCACCATTTTTCACATATACGCGGAGAGTATAAGTATCTTCTGAATACTCCACGCCATTTGTGCTTTCCTTTGTTTCTGTTACAGTATAAACATATTCTCCCGCATGTGGGAATGTACCAAATGAAATATTTGAATTCTTTGATACGGTTTTAATTCCGTCTACCGGTGTTTCCTCGTCTGTCTCGCTAAATGTAATATTCTCGATAGTTGCTTCCGGCGCTCCCTCTGTTGTTGATGTGGCTGTAAATTTGAATGTAGATGCCGGTGTGTCAATCCCCTCTGCCATTACAAAGTCTTTTGTAATGGATACCTGTCCATTCTTGTCTACTGTAGGGATCGCCTCTTCTGCAAATACGCTTGTTCCCATGCTGAACATCATGGTTCCTGCTAATACTAATGCTCCGATTTTCTTTTTGTTTCTCATAATCATAAACTCCTTTTCTTATTCTTTATTTTCTTTTCTTATATAAACGCTACTTTTCGCATTCATACTGTGTTAGAATCCTCTCCGGCGAATCAAAGTCATCACTCCGCCTTTAATTTCTTCTATTTTTACAGTTCCGTATATTCGACTGTCTTTCGCATTACTTCGACTGTCACCTAGCACAAAATATTCGTTTTCAGGAACTTCTATCGGAAAGGAAATGCCCTCTACATAAGGCAGTGTTTCTTCATATATGTTTGCTTCCTTTTGTAAATATCCATTGATTTTCAAACCTTCTTCAGAAATCTCTACCTTATCTCCGGCTTTTGCAATAATTCGTCTTAGCTGTAAGCCATTATCTTTTTCAATAACTACAACATCCGCATTGTTATATTCTTTTTGCAGCCTATAATAGAATGCCAAATCTCCATCTTTAAATGCCGGATCCATAGAATTGTCATTACAACGTGTTATACCAAAAACCCAAAAAAACATTACAAACAATAGTATTAAAAAAATAGCAATTTTTAAAAGCAAGAATAATATATCTTCTTTTATTGATGGTTTCTGTTGTATCATTTCTTAAATCCCCTCCGCCAACGGAAATAACTTATAAACAACGGCACTCCTAATGCTATTAATGAAATAATTATTCCTGCACTCATATTGCAACTGCTTGTATCTGTTATTCCCGTATCTGGCACAAATTCTTTATTATTTACCACCTCAACACTGTCATCATCTTTTAAGACAGCTTCAACGCTTTCTTTTTTACCATTATATGTGGTTATATAATGTCCCTGATTTGCCTCTTTTTCCTTTACCTTATAAACTGTATTAGGTGGAATATTTAAAAAAGTAATCTGTTCTCCATGCGCCAAAGCTATTTCTGCTATTCCATTTTTAAATGTAATTTTCCCGTTATCTGGCATTACAGTTTCATTTTCAATTCCTTCCTTCATGCTGGCTTTATACTCAATATCTCCCTGTACATGATTGCTGTCTTTATCTATAAGTTCTATAACAAATGTAAATTTTTTTGTTTTGTCTCCTGCTTCACCAGTTACGATTTTCTTAAGTGTTAAGTCTGGACATTTTATATTTGTAAATGTCACTGGCGTTATAACATCTTTAATAACTTCACCTTTGTTATTTGTCATGGTCGTTTGATATTGCTTTGTTTCATATTCAACTATTTCATACATAGCACCATCAGGAAGATTGGTTGCTATTTTAGTCTCTTTATCCTTCAAACTAAAATTTGCAACTCCATTATGAAATTCTAAATCACCATAAAGTCCATTGATGCTTGTATGATAAGGCAATTTTAGTTCAAACTCAAACACTTCCTGACAATTTTCTTCTCCGATAACATTCTTCGTAATAGATAGTGCACCTCCCTTATTTACGCCAATAGGAACATTTGCAGATAATCTTTTATTACGAATAACCGCACCTATCATATGCTGAAATTTCTTCCCGTTTACTGCTATATCTGGTTCAGGAGAATACTGCTTAAACTCTTTTAACCATATAAATTCCGCTTGGATTTCAAAAGTTTCTTCCATAGTTGGTTCATGATCTGAAACTAATTCATATTCTTCATTACCATATACATAAGATAAATTATCACATAATGCAGTCATTCCCTTTGGCAATTTCATATGATAAATACCATGATACTCAAAAGGCTCAATAACCTGTAAAACTCCACTATGCCAAAGACCGTCTTTAGGATTGTATCTAAATTTCAAACTTCCCTTTAAATGAATATCATTTAAAACAGGTTCATAATTCAATAATCCTCCTCTTTCTGAATATGTGTATAGAACTTGTCCTAACTGTGTATCATTCAGATTACTAACATCATTATCTGGAATATTATAGGAATTCAATAACATCCAAACCGCCTTCTGTGTGGCATTATATGCCTGTTCTTCTGTAACAAAATAAGCCCCTGGATAGAAAATAGCAAAAACATTTAATGGATTGTCAGAATCCGTTGCATTCACCATACTTAAAGATGCTTTATAGAATGGCATTGCTGTAATATCAGAATATGTTAATCCATTTTCTGTACTCCCATTTGGATAAAGTTTTCTAACCGACCCAATAAAATCTGCTAACTCATTCAAATGTTCTTCGTTTTGTCCCACCCAATCCTGATAAGAAAATACATGATGTCCTAGATAAGGAAATGCTTTTTGGAGTACTGATGGAGCAACCAACATTTCGTTAAACTCAGCTTCAGTAGGAATATACGACTCTACATCTTCTACAATCTTATATAACCTTTCTCCATTATATGGATAACCTGCATAGAGTAGTTTTGATAATCGTCGCATGCAAGTATTATAATCTTCCATTGTAGAGAAATCCTCTGGTTTCAAATAACCTTCCGTATAATTCGGTACTTGCATATCACCCATGTCATTCGTGTGATGTGGCCAGTGTAATTTGTTATTCATACAAAAAAGTGTAATTATTTCGTCCGGATATTCAGGATCTTCAATATAATGTGTACCATTTTTATAAATAATCGGAAGTGCATTTATCCTGTTTTCTAGTGTTTCGGAAATACCGTCCGAAAAGTTTTCATCACTTTCCCCATCTGAAATCATATCATCTGACGAACTATCCAGCGCTTCCTGCATTTCTTGTGTTTCGGAAATACTGTCCGAAATATTTTCATCACTTTCTCCAGCCGAAATCATATCATCTGACGAACTATCCAGCGCTTCCTGCATTTCTTGTGTTTCGGAAATACTGTCCGAAATATTTTCATCACTTTCTCCATCTGAAATCATATCATCTGTCAAACTGTCTGACACTTCCTGCTCAATAATATTCTCAGTAAGAACAGTTTCTTCAGCAAATACCATTGATGAAGAGGAAAGCAAAACTGAAAATACCAGCATAAATGATAATATAACCGTCAACAATTTCTTCCTTCTCATTTCTTTATTCATTTCTCCTTAATTTGGGTTCTAAAACAACTCATTTTATTAAATCATGTATTGTAATTTTAGAAAGTCGTTTTTCTAAATCGTCTTGTATCATTCTATAAGTTTGCCTAACTGTACAGTACGGAACTGCTTCTCTACTACAAAATTCATCTTCCTCCAGACATCGATTTATTTTTATTGTAGATTCCATTGTTGTAATAATGTCCATCAAACTAATCTCCGTATAATTCTTTTTCAGAGAAAAGCCGCCTTGAACACCTGTACTTATATCTAGAATTTCAGCATCACTTAATCTTCTTCCTATCTTTAACACCATACTTTGGGGAATGCACAAGGCATTTGAAAGTTCATGTGATGTAATAATTCTTCTCTCTATAGCTAAATAGAGCACAATCTTGACCGCATAATCTGTTGTTATTTTTAGTTGCATAAATCATACCTCACACAAATCCAATACTAAACCGATACTGGTTACTTTCTAAACAAAACAATAACTTTTGCCTATTAATACTTCCAACACTCCGTTACAATATTCCTCAAATACAATTATCAGTCTTCATTTACAAAATCATATCTATCACTATTTTGTATTCCGACATCTCTATTCTATATCCCCCCCCCAGAAAATTTCATCTCAAATTTCGCTTTTCAAAATTTCATTTTTTGATACTTATGATTTAAATATTGATTTTCATGTCTCTGCATATTATCATCTAATTAGTCAGAATAATGGGAGGTGTATTTTTTATGCTTGACTATTTTTTAGAGCATAATGTTCAGAAAAAACTTCATATTTTTTCTATTCTTCACATAAACCATTCCATCTCAGTTAAGGAACTTGCGAAAGAAGTCAATATCAGCTCATCAACTATCACAACATTGATTGATGAGCTTAATTTTGACTTGGAAGGAATTGCAGAAATCTCAAAGGACAACGCAATCATTACTATTAACGTATGTGAAGATGTTACATTTTTCGAAATATTCCATGCTATTTATAGAAGTTCCAATATGCTTAAATGTCTTTGTTATATGATAATGAATGATTCATTGGAGCCATTCTCTGAATTTTCAGAAGAACATCATCTATCACGCCCAAGTGCTTATCGTATCCGACAAAACTGTGTTAATTATCTTCGTGAAATAGGTTTGGATGTTGATAAAAACAGGGTTGTCGGAAATGAATATCGAATTCGCTTTTTGATTGCTCTTTTACACTATAAATATGGGATTGATTGTTATGATACAGACTCTGATTCAATCCAGATAGCAAGGGAGTTTATCATTTCAACCAACGATAAAATAGACATGAATTTTCTTGAATGTACTTCTGCGGAATACGGATACTTTGAATATCTATTGATTCTTGCATGGAAAAGAAAAAAATATCCTCTAACTTTTGAAAAATCAGAGGAACTGGAAAGCCTCAAGCAATTATTTGTTTTTCCTGAATTAAAAAAGTACTTACAAGAAAATCTTGAAAATAAATTGAATATTTCATTTTCTGATCGTGATTATGATTACATATTTTTAGTATATTGCTGTACCAACAGCTGTGTATTTGCTGATAAATGGAAACGGGAAGATATTGAACTGGTTCATAAGATTATTTTTGCAAATGGTAAAGTGAAACACTTAATCAAAAAATTTGAGAATAAATTTTGCTTAGATGTAACGCAGTCACATGCGTTTAAATCGTCAATCATATATTTTTACAAAAAATGTTTTTTCAATCTTCATAAACACTTTTATTTGGATTCCAAGAAGGATTCGTCGAAACTCATGGTTCGACAATGCGTATCAGAAATGATTGATACATGGAAAAAAGAAAACCATATTCCTTATCCTGTTGATGCAGGGCATTTGCAGTATTTATCTTTGCAAATATTTTCTATTGTTCAGCAGTTCATGAAACCGGTACAAATTTTCATTGTCTCTGATTTAACAGCTGAATTAGAGATTTTAAAATTGTATCTTGCACGAAAGTTTTCTCGCCATAGAATTACCATCAAGCCTGTTCTTCTAAATGCTCAGGATTTATCTTTTATGTCAGAATTAGATAATAGTGTCATCATAACAAAAAAAGTTTTTGCACATCTACTTTCGACAATGGGAATATCAAAAAATAATAGTATTGTACCTATTAATATTGAGGTAAACGAATTAGATAAACAAGCTATTGTAGATGCTTTAGTAAAGTGCGAAAAAAATATATTCAGACAATATGTCTTGAAATAAATAACTTGACAAAATATATGTTGTCTGATAATATCCGAGTTAGTTGCCATTAACTTTGACTATTGGAGGTATGTATATGAACAACTCTATAAAAAGTGGATTTTTAATTTTAAGTGGAACCATCGGTATTGTAGGAATAATAATAGCAGCTATGATTTCCCCTGCAACCTCATGGGTAACACCGCCTGGAAGAATGATAGTCAGCATATTGGATAACGGCTTACTAATTCCTTTTATTTTATTTCTTATACTTTTTTTATGGGGTATATATATGTTACTGAAAAAAGAAAAATAAAGCAAAAGTATATAAATTACGGAGGAGTGTATATGCATATTTTCAAAAAAATTTTTACTATATTAGCAATTATATTTGGTTCTCTTGGATTAATGAATATAGTATCTACTGACGTTGCATTGCCATTAATGTATTTTTTTATGGGATTAACACTCCTGACAACCGCAAAAGAATTTTATGATAAAAACAAAAAGAAAGATGCCATAATCTCGATAGTAGCTGCAATTTTGGTCTATACAGCTACGATTCTCAAAGTATTTGCCTAATCCTAATAAAGTAACTCTATTTCAGTTACAAAGGCAAATCTTCAAATTCAAGAATTTTTATGAGAAAACGGCATGGGAGGTTACAATATGGAAAAAATAAGAAAAAAATGGAGTAGCATGGATTTATTTGGTAAATGTTCCTATTTGTCAGTTGGCTTATTATTTTTTTTGATTCCATTTACAGGTTTAGTTTTGGAGTCATTAAACATATCTATTATAAAATTTGAGATTATTTTGGGAATATATGTACTGAGCATTATCTGTTCTATTCTAGCAAAAAAATGGAAATTAATAATAATTGCAACTGTTGGGGCATTACTGCTATGGGCAATCACAATAGGTATTGCAGAGATTTTATGGTATTATCTAAAGTCCTGGTTCGATATAGATATTTCATATCGTTAAAAACTAATCTATGCAAAAAAATATAAGAGAAATGTTAAGGTCGTTTCAAATTTTATGTAAACTAAAAACTGATATCAGATATATCATGAGTTACTTGGGCAGAGCCGATTTTTTGAGGTTCTGCCCTTGCTTGTATTATAATGTAGCTTCCAGACATATCAAGCTTTCTCTTTATAAGCCTTTATACTTTATCACAGAATACCTTTTGTTTTCAGTTTTCCTCATGGTCATGAGATATTTTTCGCTTAAATCGTGTTTTATGAACCTTTCGACTTCTCTTCACGTGCCATTTGAATTGTTTCTAATGCTTTCTGAATTCGTTCCTTTGCATAAGGAGGTCTTAAATTCAATGATAACCGTCCCTTTTGGATTATATAGGTTTCACTCCCTTCTTTTGTTGAGTTGCTTAGATAGCAGCATTCCGGATATCTCTCTGCAAAAT
>OCPP01001843.1_pt1 | contig 10396 bp, 8 predicted proteins | sample 1538211 | NCBI WGS metagenome assembly OCPP01 (sample SAMEA2580193, study PRJEB22360) | human gut metagenome | biome: human gut; feature: human-associated habitat; material: faeces | place: Denmark | collected 2008/2010
TATAGTTGTTTGAAATTTGGCTATATCTTCACTACTACTTATTCTGCTAAAAACATTACTATACTCTAAATAACAAATCAAAAGTTTCAAAACATTTCTTAACTTTTCGGATTCAATATAATCATCTATCGTTTGAATAATTACATTTCTATCTCTCTCTCTAATATCATTATCAAGTAAAATCTTATACAATCCCATTAAATCTTGTATGCTTTCAATAACTTCATACCGTTTCTTCCAAATAGGATTGCTCCCTCTCATAACTATTTTTTCCTTCTTCCCTTGTTTAAATATATAAAATATTTTATCTTGAAATAAATCTGCCCAGACATTCTTCCAACTTCCAATAATAAACAATAATACTGTTATAACTAATATTATATAAACAAATGAGATAGGTACATTTGTATTTCCCCAAAAATGCATCAATAATCCCATACCTATAAAAATAATAACTGTTATGCTCATCCATACTGAACAACTTAAAGTTATCCACTTATTCTTTTCAATTTTTCTTGATTTTATCTCAACCTCATCAATTTCTTTGCCCTTCCCTGCTATCTTTATATATTCCTTTTGAATTTTTTCAAGCAGATATTCGCTTATTGCTTTTAATGGGATCTCATTTACTATATTTTCATTTTCTATCTTATAACAATCATTAATTCTATATCTAAGCGCATTAAATGCCTTTAATTCACTCTTTGTTACTCGAGTAAACATTCTTACCATTTCGCAGAACAAACACAATATATTAAGGTTCCATAACCAATATGTGATTTTTGTCACAATAACAATTAACAGTTTTAGGCTACCAGCCATGTATTCGATTCGATACACCCCAATTCCAATCATGATTATTATTGAATTAATACTTATAAACTGCAAAATATCTGGTAAAAAAGTATTATTTAATACATCTTGTATACTAATTCCCAAATAGATTTTCTTTTTCAGCGCCAAAACTAAACTATATGCTGAAGCAACCGCCAAATCAGTAACAAAAACCTCTTTTCCCTTACTAATTGGTAAAATATAACTTATTTTAGATATATCAACAATTTTTAAATTTCCCATAAAAAGAAAAATTACAGTTAATAATAAAATCACACCTATTGTTATTATCCAATATAACAAAGGTAACAATTTATTATCTTTTAAATTTATTCTTTCTTGTATCCTATTGCCCCAATAAAATTTTATATCTCTTGTTTCTTCCTTGGGCTTATTAGATAGTAAAATCAAAACTAAAAGTACAAAGGGTATATATGTAAATAATAATACTTCTGAAATATTTTCACTCATATTTTGTTTCTCCCATCATCTGTTCATCCTCGTTCTTTTCAGTTGCAGCTCTTATCATTGTCATAATTTTCATTTGTAATTTTCACATTATCCTTATACAATTTATTTGTGATTTTATGCATGAGAAGACAAGTTCCAACAAAAGACTCAAAACTACCATGGTATATAATATGTCAAGAGCCATCAGAGAAGTGTGGGCATATATTCGTTCTTGACTATCAGCTCTTGTTTCTATATCAACATTCGGTTTAGACACATGATTTCCAGCTTACCACGTACTTTGCCCCAGTTGAGAATCGGTTTTGTCCATTTTTTTACTCTCAAAAGTTTCCTAAAATAGCGGCTTCATCAACTTATCAGTGATATTCAGATACCATTTCTTCGCCAAACTTCAAATTCTTGAATATTCTCTATGGTTTCTAAAATCTGTCAAGTGGTTATTTAATGTCTTAGTATTATCTAGAGTTTATGCTTTTTAATGGGATCACCCCCTTTTACTCTTTAACCGCGCAAACTCCTTTTATACTCTCATACGCTTAGACTTAACTTTTAGGTCTAAATTTTTGATAAATATTAGGTATTAAATCCATTAAATCGAATTTTAAAAATAACCTCTATACTTGAACTATACAATTCTTTGAATTTCTTCATCAGTATAATGTCCTTCCAAAGCTCTTATTGCATGCTGTGGAATATAAAAATTATTTTTTTTAAGAATATCTAAAACTGCCGATTTTTCTCTATTATTAAAACCAAGTAAGTCAAAACATTTTTTTACATAATTTGAATTCAAATAATACTCACCATTTTTATCATAATACGGATCTATTTTTTCAGTTTTTTCCCCTATATTCTGTAAAATATGATCAATAATTACTAAATATGTTTGAATTATGTTTTCATTTAATGTTCCATTAAAAATGCGAAATTCCACTGTTAAATAATCGGTGGTTTTAGTTGAATAGTTAATGCTATGATAACGACTAGAAAAAAAATAATTTATGAGATTGTTTATATTTTCATCAAAATTTGACGCATTTCCTATTTCTTCTCTAGCTGTATTAGCAGATCTGAAACCTTTTCTCCAAAATAATTCATCCTGTGACGCTACTGCGGAATAATGAAATAGTCTCTCTTCAGATACTTCTCTATTCTCCCCCGCTGCAACACACAATATCAAAGGTTCCAGATAAACATACAATTTCTGTAAATCATTAAACGCTATTGGACTTTTCATAAAACACTTCCTGTTTACATGTATATGTATGGAACAAACTTCATTTATCTTTCCTTTTAATTGTATTTTTATTAAATTCACAACTTCTCTTATTTGCTTCCACGTTTCTACTTCTTCTTTAAAAATAGGTGATATTAATTCCTTTTCGCATTTTAAAGATTCATCTTTATTATGACAACATTCCCTACAAAAATTCCATTTTTGATAATTTTTCTTTTTATTTCGACTACAAGCCTTAGAAATCATTTTTTCCAAAGGAAAACCATTTTTTTCAAGACATTTTATTATATCATTTTCTGACATTTCGCTCTCAAACTCTATTTCAATGCCAAATTCTATGCCTTCAAGATCAAGTACCTCTTGAAACAAGTATTCTGGTTTTTCGTATACCGCAATGAGTTTCGAATAATCATCTTTACTTGGTTCTCTGTCTATTTTCTCTTTTAATTTTTTATATATCTTTTCTATCATCATTTGCCACTTAATACTATTTTTCTATACTATCTTACTTGCACGTTCCAGACTTATATCAAGTATAAGCATAAACCTTAATAAAAAGTCAAGTAAAATTATAAGATTAATTTGTAACCAAAAATAAAATTTTAAATTCCACTGTCCGCCTCTATTTTCTCTAAATTTAATGCTTCTTTCTTTTTTTCTTCTTTTTCCGCAAATCTTTATTTATTTTATTATATTTTTTTGTGCACACAATCTCTTTTCTTATAGTTTTATTTTTTTCTTTAATATAGCAAATTAGAACTGTCATAGTAGCAGAAATAAATACAATTATCACAATCCATACCCAAAATGTTTCATCAAAATCACCTAAAATTTTCAAATTGTATAACATGTCCTTTTTACTAACACTTATAACTTCGGTTATTCCAAACATTCCATAACCAAGTAACTTTATCCCTTTTTTTATTTTTTTATCTCCATTTTCCATATATATTCCTCCATATAATTTTATATAATTTTTAGGAATTTTTTATATGCTAATGGATAAAATCATAATGCTAGCATTTCATCATGTCAATAGGCTTTCAATTTTTTGTTTATTTTCTATAAACCTCCTTCTAATTTACCACTCTATTCTTTTTCTATTTTGTTACTTTTTTCTCTTTACATAAAGACAATTTATATACTCTATTTTTCAAATATCTCCTTCAAAATATTATCTATTTTTTTAGAGTGTTAAATCATATAAAATCACATATGATTTAACACTCTAAATTTTTAAAATATAATATTTTTCATACATTCAACATATTATATATGCCGCAATATATTCAAATGTAATTACACTATTTCTAATCTTTTCTCCTTTATAATTACCCATAGATGCATCCATATGTATATTACTTATTATTCCGCCATTGTGATCTATGCCTTTCTGCGCATTTTCCATTATTTTTCATTAGTATATTTCTGAATAAGCGATCCCATAATCTTTTCACGCCAATTCAATATCATATACTTATAATACTATTATTTTTTAATTGTATGCACATTCTTTTCGTAAAAAGTTCCTATCACTAAAAATACATTTCTCTTATGTTTCCCCACACAAAAAACGTACCACCGGAATCTTCATCATCAAATATTTAATTACCCCCAACGCTCCGAACAGATCGAAAACCAAATTTCCAACTACAATCAAAACCGGACTCGAACATCCCAATAACTGCACAAGAACGATTCTCGAAACTCCCAGAAAATAACCATTCACTAAGTATAATTGCAGCGAATATTTACCTACATCCGCCAAAGCTATACCTAACCTTGTATTACAAATCTTTCCAGCAAGCATCAAACAAACATACATACCAATAAAACTAATCAATACTTCAGGAATGATTTTTTCGTCATTCTGATACCATATCACAAATAACCCGAGCCAAATTATGCTCATCAAACAAATGATACCCACATTTTTCAGTATTTTCTTCATGTACACCAAACGATCCCAATATATTTGAATCAAAAATCCAGCATAAAAAAACACAAAATACTTGCAAATAGAATCTACTCTAAAAAAATCAAATGAGATATTTAGCAGATTAATTCCAACTGCTCCAATCCCAACCATGATTTGTAGCCAGGCATATTGCTTTATATATGTCTGAACCATTCCCCATATAATGCATATAAGGAACAATACATATAAAAACCAGTATTCTCCACCATGAAATAAGATCTTATATATGCTATCTCTTACGCTGCTTGGTCTGTTTACCAATTTTGAAAATGCCAGCCGGCAAAACATGTCCAAAATATTGAAAACTGTATATGGAATCAATAACCTTGCAAATTTTTTCTTTACCATATATGTATATGACTTATTCTGATGAAAACAAAAACCTGCTACCCCGAAAAAAATGGGCATATGTAAAGTTATCACAAAAGAAAATACACTTTTACACCATACCACATTCATTAAATTGACAGGATATACAATGATCGCATGTCCAAGTATTACTAATATAATTGCAATGCCTCTAAGAATATCAATCTCTCTGTAATGTTGCATTTATCTATAACAGCATAATATAAATCATGCATTTCCTTCCTATCACCATATAAAATCAGAGACTATCATTACTAACCTTTTCTATCGATTCTATTCATTCTTCAATCACAGATTTTCGAAACAGCTTAAACTAACTTCCAACTGGATCTGATACATATATTTTTCCAGCATTCATCTTATTATTGCCCTCTACAATATTTTTCATAACAACATTCTTTCTTTGTTATTGTCCAAAATTCGTCCAATTGTTATAATTGCTATTCATCCATTCCAAAATCTTCAAAAACCACTTTTCCAACAAGCTGTCTCATATCAAAATTTTATATTTTAAATTAAAGCAACTTTCTTTATTCCCAAGCATTAATTAAAGTTATTTTCTAATCACCAATGGCTTACATATAGTAATTACTTTTCCTAAAATTACAAATAAACAATATAACAATACACCAATCCCAAAAGTTCCTAGTATCCATACTAAATATCTTTCAACAAATAATGCTACATCCTTATATATAAGAGTTATCCAGTCTTGTGTATTCCATATTTCATAAGCAAATTCGTTATCATGTATCAAATAAACCATAAAAGTTGATGCACCAATAAAGTTCAGCACTTTAAAATTTGGCATTTTAATTCGCCTAAATAACTCGAACATAGCAATACCAATAATTAATGGAATTATCTGGTTATTTCCATAACTTGGTATAGCTTGAACAAACGTGTCTTCTCCCTGAGGATTGAAATTTAATATATTACTTGCAGTAGTAAGATAAAAATTTCCAATTACTATTACATTCATCGCTATTATAACTGCGATTACACCCCATAATCTCACTTTCTTAAAAGGATTATATTCCTTGATATATCCACCTAAAGAATACAAAAACACACCGGTACATAGCGTTTCTAATCCTCCTCCTAAATTTGATATCACACTAACGCTCCAAGAAAATTGAAGAAGTGCAAATAGAACCACTAAAAACATTAAATAGCTTTTTTCAGAGAGTCCTTTTAAAAACTTATTTAAGAATAATTTTGCCAAAACAATAACCAGGAAATAATATCCTATATACCACGACATACCATTAAAACAGCTAAAAGGCATCACCCTAATTGAAATCCCTGTAATGTTGTTAAAAGCATATATAGATACAATCCCCAGAACACATGCCGCAAAGCCCAACTGAAATAATAATTTTTTAGAAATTTTCGTCAAATCAATTAAATCTTTACTTGCCATAAAATATCCAGAAATAATCAGAAAAATGGCATTTCCAATCTGGCCCCATGGAGCAACTAGTGCCAATATACATAATCTCTTTGAAAAATCTGGAGTGCAAAACCACCCATTACCTCTATCCTGCATAGATTGCAAATCTGTAAGTTGGCAACTAATACAATGAGTATAAATATGGTATGCAACAATCATAAGCATTGCACAGATTCTTAAAAGTTCCATATTAGAACTTCGTGATGTTTTCATAACTCATCCCTTCTTCTATCCTACTTTTTTTACTACTTCATTATAACATATACTTTTTTAATGAGGCTCCCTTTTATGCGGATAGCCAATATAAGAATTCCGTCCTATCGCATAATTCCTGCCCACACCAACCTTGTCATGCAATGCAAACAGCAGTTTTCACACCTCACGGTCTATTTATTTCTCCAATGCAGCTTCCACCTCTGCCGAAATCTTGTGTCCATTTCATCCATGACCTTGATTCCATTATCATAATATATTTTATTTAAAAAATCACAAATTCATTTTATACCATACTTCTGTGATATAAAAGATTACTCCCACAGGACGGTAGAATTCAGTCCTGCCTAGTAGATATTTACTCTTTCATACGGCAGTGTTATTGTAATAATTTCTCCTGACAGCAGTAAAATGAGAATTATCATAAGTAAATATATACCCGGAAACTAGAAACATCTGACACTTAATGATTGTATCTATATTGAAAACAAATTTAGACTTTATCTCATTAAAGTAATTGGATTCACCAGATCTTTCATAGCCTTGATGATCATCCATTTCTATTTCAAACATATCCTGAATCGTTTCTGACAGTAGATCTTTAATACCTTCTTAATATCATTAATCATGCTTTTGAAGCAGTCCCTAGATAAGATTTCTTTTTCCTTCCGTCATTGATTTTTGTTTGTAAACATCCTTCATTAGTTTATCATAATAAAAGGCCTCCTATGATTTAATATTTTATCATAAAAGACCTTAGTATTATTTAATTTACAGAAATTTTTTCACGGCTGATTTCCTTTTTGTTGTAAACAAATCACCTACACATTATGAAATTATAACTCTATCCCTTTCTAAAGACCCATAACTTACTAATTACATAATTTAATATAACCACAACAACCTGTGCTATAACTTTAATCACCATGCTATTATAATGCAAACATGTAATAAAAATAAATAAAATAACTTCCTCAATAATTAATGTCACGATTCTTCCACTGCAAAAAGAAGCCATTTGCTTCAGAAAATCTCTTATTAAATTTGTCTGTGCCTGAAACACCCATATACGATTTGTATAAAATGCAAACATAACCGCCAAAATCCATGATATGATATTCGCAACAAGTGCATTAATTCCAAATGTCAAATTACATATTGCGTAAGACGCAATACTTACGATCATGGTGAGTGCACCAAAAAATAAGTACAACAATATTTCCTTATATTTTTTATAAAATGTTTGAAAAATTCGAAGGCCAGGAAGCTCCATTATCTTATCAAATATATCTTTTTTCATAATATCTTTAACTTTACTCTTCAATTGAATCACATTTTTTCAAATATTCATCCCTATTTCGGATCAATTCCATTTCAAAATCCTGCCGATTTTTTTGAACAATTGTTTGCAACTGTAATCCTGAAAAAAACGATTGTATTGCAGCAATTATAGTAAAGCCACATACGATCAATGTAGGAAATGACGGAACTAATCCCGTCTTAATATATGTTACCAAAACTGGGATAAAAAATCCAAGCGCCACAATAAAAAGTACCAAAGCAATTGTTCCGAAAAAAGCTAATGGTTTGTAATTTTTGAATAATGTTGCAACCGTTTTCAACACCTTAACCCCATCTGAATACGTGTTTAATTTCGATTCACTTCCATCTGGGCGATCTCTATAATCTATTACCAGATTTTCTACATACATATTCTTGTCCAACGCATGAATACTCATTTCTGTCTCAATTTCAAACCCTTTTGATAACACTGGAAACGTTTTTACAAATTGATAACTAAATGCCCTATACCCAGTCATAATATCTTTTATATCTGATTTAAAAAGTAAATTTATACTTTTTCTAACAAGGGAATTTCCAAAATTATGAAATGGTCTTTTATTTTCCTCAAAATATGTTGAAGAGAGACGATCCCCTACTACCATATCTACATGACGTCTCAATATCATATCTACCATCTTTCTTCCAAATTCCGCAGGATATGTATCGTCCCCATCTACCATAATATAGACTTCTGCATCTATTTCACGAAACATTCTTCTAATAACATTTCCTTTTCCCTGACGATATTCATAACGAACTACACCACCAGCATTCTGAGCAATTTGATCTGTATGATCTGATGAATTGTTATCATACACATAAATTGTTGCTTCTGGTAATTCCTTTCTCCAATCTTTTATAACTTTCTCAATCGTAACACTCTCATTATAACATGGGATCAATACTGCAATCTTATCCATTGTACTCAGCTTTTATCTCCTTTTCACTTTTTTGTATATTCAAATTATCTTTTGGGGCAAATATCATTATTGTAATAACAATTGCTAGAGGAAAAATCAATATATAATAAAATACATATCGAAATGCAAATGCCAAAGGCACTGCTACCATTATTGTTAACCAATTTAAATAAATCGGAGAAAACACCATCATATATTTTCCTTTTTTATTTACTATAAGAAACAATGCCACAAAAATATAAATCCAAATAAAAGTCCCCGCGCTTCCTTCACTACTTGGCACCCTACTGTAAAAAGCTTCTATAAAATCGCTTATATTTCTTGGCAACTTATTATCATGGCTAATTCCATAACTATTTTTTTCAATATCCATAATATATGCTTGACAATCATTTTTGCTTTCCCATGCCCAAAAGCCAAATGTATTTAGCATATAAGCTTTTATACACAAAATTGGATTTTTGAAAGCTATTCTTAAATATGTTTTTAAGAACTCAATTTTATGAGAATTTAAAAACTCACTATCAAACAATCCATTTGCATTAAATTTAATATTATCTACACATAGTGGAGCATATGAGGTTGGATAATCATCCCCAATCCACTCATCAATTGGAAGAATCCTTTCAACAAATTCTTTGTCTTGGCCTGAGATTTTCCCATTTTCTGATAATACCATAGCAATTTGCTGCAATGGTATGCCTACACTCTCTGCGAAACTAGATTGAGTAGTACGAGTTAATTGTCCTATACATAAATTAAATAAACAAATCGTTATCATTCCACTCAACAATATCTTTATCCTATATTTTTTTATCAGAAATGCCATAAGTAAAATAATTATTGGGACAATTATTTTACCATTATTTCTAAAACTTATTGTGCCAATAATCAAAAAAATAAATTTTAATATTTCCCTTTTTCCAAATGTTTCTTCATTAAGTAAATCATACAAAAATGGAATCCATAAAAAAATACACACGCTATATCCTGTATCTTTTACTATTGTAAATGAATAAAGAGAAATTATCGGATAAAAGCAATAAAAAATAGCAATTAAAATAACTATTTTTTTACTAATTCCTTTATCTATCATCCAACACAAAACATACGTTATTGCCAAAACCATAAACAACATTTGAATAAAACAAAATAGTGCAACTCCAAAATTTGCGCCAATTATTTTTTCTCCAAACTTCAAAAAAAACCATACTAAATAATTGAAAACAATCGGCGATACTGACGCTGCCTCTTTGGGTCCAACTTCCAATATTCTCAACACATCATATCCTATAATTGTACCCGGATAAAAATACAAAAATCCCATAAACCATGGTATTAACAAAAAAATATATATTTTTACTTTATCATGAATTGAACATTTCTGTTTGCTTATTAACACAGCTTTATTATATATCAAATGCGAAGCAAAATTAATAAGGCTTTCTATAAGAGGATATAAAACCAAAATATTAATAAAAACCAAAAGTATCTCTTTGCTTGAAAAATTTGTAATATAATTTGTAGCTAATGGCTCGTTTAATCCCCCATTTATAATAATATGCTTTGAGCAGACA
>OCPP01001845.1_pt1 | contig 10392 bp, 11 predicted proteins | sample 1538211 | NCBI WGS metagenome assembly OCPP01 (sample SAMEA2580193, study PRJEB22360) | human gut metagenome | biome: human gut; feature: human-associated habitat; material: faeces | place: Denmark | collected 2008/2010
CTATGTTCCAATTAAATTTATAAAATATCCGCTCCGGCCCTCCAAAGCTTGTAATCCCCACCGCAAACGCTGACACAACTGCTGCGGCCAGCACCACATACTTGCGCCTCTTTTGTTTTCTTTTGTAAATTTTTCCAAGGCGAATTAACTCCTGTTGTTCTCCCGACAATGTCTCTTCCGGGGCGTAATGTTCTTCTTTATACTGCTTAATCTGTTCATACAACTTCTGATCAATCTCAGAAGGCGCTGTCAGATCTGCCACTTCCGGATCAGCCTCCACCTCTCGCATAATCTGATCCGCCTCTTTTTTCAGTTCTTCCTGCAAAAATCGTTTCATTTCCTCATCCATAATGTCTCCTTATGCAACTGTCAACAAATTCCTTACTGTTCACTCCACTACTTACGTTCTTTTCTCCATTCCTCTTGACCTTTGCCAAAATACTGTTTAATATTATTTTATAGAAAAAACTTCGGAGGAATGTTATGAAACGTATTATTCTTACCGGTGGTGGTACTGCCGGTCATGTTACACCTAATATTGCTTTACTGCCCCGTCTAAAAGAACTGGAATATGATATCCATTATATCGGTTCTTATACGGGTATTGAAAAAGATTTAATTAAACAATTTGAGATTCCTTATCACGGGATTTCCTCTGGTAAACTTCGCCGTTACTTCAGTGTGCAGAATTTTACAGACCCTTTTCGGGTTCTAAAAGGATTTCGCGAAGCAAATAAATTGATTAAAGAACTGAAGCCAGATGTTATCTTTTCCAAAGGCGGTTTTGTCTCCGTTCCGGTTGTCATGGCAGGGAAACGTCGTCACGTGCCAACCATCATTCATGAATCGGATATGACTCCGGGACTTGCGAACAAGATTTCCATTCCGTCCGCAACAAAAGTATGCTGCAACTTCCCGGAAACTTTAGAACATCTTCCACAGGAGAAAGCAGTGCTTACCGGTTCACCGATTCGTCAGGAACTGTTAGAAGGGAGCAGATCTGCCGCACTTGAATTTTGCGGACTGACCGATGACAAACCTGTTATCTTAATTATTGGAGGCAGCCTTGGTTCTGTCGCTGTCAACAATGCTGTACGTTCTGTTCTTCCTGAATTATTAAAAGATTTTCATGTCATTCACCTTTGCGGAAAAGGAAAGATGGATGATTCTTTGAAATCTTTAAAAGGATATGTTCAGTTCGAATACATTCAAAATCAATTGAAAGACTTGTTCGCACTCACAGATGTTGTGATTTCAAGAGCTGGTGCTAATGCAATTTGCGAACTTCTTGCACTGCATAAGCCAAATCTTTTAATTCCGCTCTCTGCAAACGCAAGCCGCGGAGATCAGATTTTGAATGCACGTTCTTTTGAACGTCAAGGTTTCAGTATTGTTTTAGAGGAAGAGGAATTAAACAAAGACACACTTTTAGATTCCATTCACAAATTGTATCAACACAGAAACACTTACATAGACGCTATGAAGCATTCTTCACAGCAAGATTCTATCAATACAATTATTAACTTAATTCAAGAAGCTGTCCACTAAATTATTGGAACAAATCAGCAAATGGTGTCGTTACGACACCATTTGCTTTCTCAGAACCAACTGACAACCTCTCTGTATTCATTTTCGTAATTCTTTCGTATCCATTGTCTGGCTCTATATAGTCTGCTATTCAATACTTCAACTGCAATTCCTAATTGTTCTGCTGCCTCTTGTTGCGATTTTCCAAAACAATACACTTGTGTAACTGCATCATACCATATTCTGTGGTCTTTATATAAACATTCAAAAATACTATCTTCCAACTCCTCTGCCCTTCTCTTTTGCTCTGTTCTCAAATAGTATTCTTCCATATTGTTTATATTGCAAAATTTGTCTTTTGTCTCTTTTAGTACCTCAAATACTTCTCCTAATATCTCACGCTTTTTATCTCGATTGTAATTAAACGTAAAATTTCTAGCGGTTGTTACCAACCACGGATAAACATTATCTAAATTTACATTTTCAAAGTAAATATATAGTTGAAAAAATGTCTTTTGTGTAATTTCATTTGCCAAATCTTCACATTTTGCATAATGCATAGCCACTTTAAAGATTGAATCTTTATACGCCCGATAGATACTGTCGAATTTTTTATCTTTTGTCGATTTTGATTCCACAATAAATATCTCCCGTTTTTATTACTTCTCGTTCATTTTCTTTAAAATGTACTCTTTATCTTCCTCTGTCAAAGTACCCAGTTTCCACTTAATGTCAACTGTGTCGTCTTTGTATCTAGGAATCAAATGCATATGATAGTGAAATACACTTTGTCCGGCTGCTGCCCCATTGTTCTGCACGATATTATAGCCCTCGCATCCTAAAATATCGCTCAGTTTCGTCACAATCTTTTTTGCAAGCACAAGTACTTTCGCTGCAATCTCATCATCCAATTCGTATAAATTTGCATAATGCTCCTTCGGAAGAATCAACGCATGTCCTTTCGAAGCTGGCTCAATGTCCAGAATGACTCTAAAGTCATCATCCTCATACAATGTTGCAGATGGAATCTCTCCTGCTGCAATTTTACAAAAAATACAATTTTCATCTCTCATTTTTTCTTCCTTCTTTCTTTTATTAATCCCTTTTAAATGTCTGTTATTGTCGTATTTTGTCGACGAGATTTGTTTGAATAACCGTCATACCAATGCTACACTTTCATATGAAAGGCGGTGCAATCTATGCAACTAAATAAAGACGAACAATTAGTCATAAGTAAAATTTCACATGAACTTCGAAACCCACTTACAATTATATATAGTACCCTTCAGCTCATAGAGTCCAGACATCCTGAGGCGAGAACATTTGACCATTGGCACGAGCTGATGCAGGATGTAGAATTTATGTCAGTACTCTTAGATGATCTTTCCCGATTCAATCATGCCGGTGCCCTTAATTTTTCAACGTTCTCTTTCCGTCCATTTTGGGAATATATCTCCCTTTCTTTCGCCGCATCTGTCGCGGATACAAAATTGGAATATTTTTCCAAAATAGATTCTTCTATTAATCAGATTACAGGAGATAAAACAAAATTACAAGAAGTATTTTTAAATCTTTTGAGAAATGCTGCCGATGCAGCTTCCCCTGACGGAACCATCTCCATGACGGCCGAGCAGTCCAAAGATTCCATCATCATCCAGGTTCAAGACAACGGATGCGGTATCTCCAAAGAGCATCTAAGTTCCATCTTCGAACCATTTACTACATATAAGAAAAACGGTACCGGCCTTGGGCTTTCGATTTCCGAAAGTATCATACAAGCCCATGGCGGAACAATTGAGGTTGACTCTGCTCCACAAAAAGGATCAACGTTTCGGATTACGCTTCCAACAAAGCAGTGCTGTAACGAGAATTCCTGTCAGCAATCCTCCCACATGGGCCAGGTTGTCAACGCCCCCGCTTGTAAAACCGGTATATAAGCTGATAAGAATCATCACGATCATACCCTGTTTTGTGATATTTCCAACTCTTCCATGATTTAAAATCGCAAGACACAGCAAGGCTCCGGTCAGTCCAAAAATTGCACCGGACGCCCCTGCTGATACGCTATAATCCTGTCTCCATATATCTGCTGCCATGGACAATAGATTTCCTCCCAACCCGCTCAAAAGATATATCGTAAGAAATCTTGCTTTTCCGACAAACATCTCTACATTCCATCCGACCACCACAAGTGTAAGCATGTTATTCATCAGATGTGAAAAACCAAAATGTAAAAATATACACGTAAACAACCGGTAATATTCCTTATATTCCACTACATACGGGACATACATTGCTCCATGTTCCAACATATACATCCCATCTTCTGTTCTCCCTCCGAAAGAAAGAAGTAAAAAAACAATGACATTTACTGCAGCAATTCCAATTGTACAAACTGCTTTTTTCTGATTTCCCATAAAAATTTCCTTTCTATAAAATAAATATATCCTAATTATAGAAAGTTTGTACCTGAATTACAAGTCATCCTGTTCAATATGGATTTCGTCCCAATATCCCCATTTTCCTTTTTTCTTTTTGTCCAAAAGCCGTTTTACCGGTTCCCAAAAATCTTTTTTCTCATGAATCTCCGGTATTCCCTGTTCTTCCATACGCTCTTCATAATCCACAGCCGGAATCATTCTTTCTTCTTTTTTCTCCTCCTGAACTGCTTCCACCAACTCGTTCATAATACGTTCAATACTATAATTTTCTTCCATTGATGCCTTATGAATACTGTAGGCAAAATGAACCCCTTCTTTCTCCCTATAGTTCACCTCACTTACAAAGTATTCTGTCAGTCTGTGAAACTCTTCTTTCAATTCACACTCACACCTCGGAAAATAACAGAAATAAAATTCCTCTTTCTCGCAATAAATATATTCCGGATCCAGCAATATGCAGTTTGCCTCCAACATAAATTTACGAATTGTTTTAATCGTACGAAGTAATGCATACACAAGATTTTTCATCTCCTCATAGCTTAAGTTTGCCTTTTCATGAATTGCCTTTAAGGATACCTTCCCGCTGATATCGTAATAATACTGACTGATATTATCTACATACCGAATATCTGTCTTCAAAAGTCCGGGAATTGTGTTTTCCTTCAGCATATAAATCTGATAATCTTCCGCCTCGCTCTCCACTCCTTCCAAAATTAAATATGCCTTCTTTAAATCATTCTTATAACACGCTTTCACTTGGTATCTCCTATCTTTTCTTCTATTTTTTTTATTTTTCGCACATTTCGAATATACGTTTCCGGTTCTGTCTGTTTCACCGAGGCACTAACCTTTATCTTCATCCGCCTCTTTTTCGCACTGCACGTGACCGTAATCTTTTCTCTTTCCACTTCTATGTTTTCTTTCACATTAGAAAAAACAATCAGCTTCCCTTTTATTCTTCTTCTAAAATATGCCTCTAACTCCTCTTTTTTATAACTCTTTCTTTCACTTCCTACCACAGCTGTCTCATATGCAGCCCCCGACAGAATATTCTTGTCATGAAAATAAAATATGATATATACGCTTGCCATAAACACCATTAAAATAATCGGCACAACAAAAGATGCCTCTATTGTAAAACTGCCATTTTGGTTCTTCTTCACAGCATGATCACCCCCAAATACGCTGCGGTCAAAAACGGGGCAAACGGAACTGTGACATTCTTCTTCCACTGTTTGATTACAATGCCTGCAAGTGAGACAAGTCCTGTAAGAAAAAATGCAGTTGTCGCAACTTCCAACATACTGATACCTCCCAAATATATTCCCATATTTCCAAGAAGCCAGCTATCTCCATATCCAATCGCTTGGTTTGTATATTTACTGATGAGCCAGAATATCGCTCCCATCAATGCACCTCCTGCCATACCAGCTATTTCCTGTCTTATAAAAATCAAACGAATCATAATTACGGTAAGACTCATAATGATCAGCAGCACCGTCGGTATTTTCTTTGTGCGAAGATCACTTATACTACACCAAAGCAAAAGCAAAAGCATAATAAAATCCTCTATTTTACACATCTTTTACACCCTCCTCTTCCAAAAACTTCGGATAAAGGCACTGCATATACCGTTCGTTTTAGTCTGCTGCACGAAAGTGATCCATGATATCGATTACCCGTATCTGTGATGTATACCATTTGCTTTCCAAATGTTTTTCTCATACACGATTCACATGGATAATATTTTCCTCCACTTTCATTTCTCAATTGTTCCACATCTGATATGGCAACCGACTTTATAGACAATTCCAAATACGTGCAATCTGCATCTTTATGATATACAATTCCGGTATCTGTAATATAGATAGTCTCATCACTTTGATTTCCAAATCCATTTCCGGCATAGCCATTCCACCCTTTCACCCGCATAGATTCTTCCTGTACAATTGCAGGGATACGAAACATTAAAATAGGAACTTCAACCTTATATATCAATGACAGATCCATAATTCCTGTACTTCCCCATGCCATTGACTTCCTACAGTCTATTCCATCCGAACCGCCAGAAATAACACTGTGATCCAGCCATGTTTCTCCCACATGTTCTACAATATGTTTTTCCAGCTTCCCTCGTATTACAAGCGGATTAACATATGCTTCCTCCGCGATTTCTTTTGCTGCACAATGGAGTGCAGATCTCATCACAGTCTGGACATTCATAATTTCCAGCAAATACACAAGGCTCAACACTGCAAAAAAGAATATTGGCACCACCAACGCAGCCTCCACCGTGACACTTCCTTCAGAGGTGAATGAAGATGCCCTTTTCGATAAAGAGATGACATTTATTTGGGAGAGATGTGTCAAAAAAGAGTCTTTCTCCTTTCTTTTTTGTTTTTGATCATTTTTATAGTTTCTTTTGTGAGTATTATTGAATCGAAAGGACATCTTCATTCACCCCTTTTCTTTTATTGATATCCAAAATATGTTGAAAATTCATATTGTACGCCACGCCGCAGTTTACATTTGCTTTCAATCTCTATACGCATCACACAGTTATCTGCCTTTAGGTCCAGATTCTGTTCTATTAAATCCAAAGCCCGCATAGATAATGTCTCTTTATCTTGCAGAATCAATAATCCTTTTAAATAATCCCGGTATGTCAGCCCTTCTCCTGTATCCTGATCCACATCTTGTATTCCCTGCTCTCCGATATTCAAAAGTTCTGACAGCTTCAGTTTCCAAGTCTCCTTACTTTTTACAAGCGGCACTTTCCTGCCCGCTACAAGAGTCCGAAGATCTGCAAGCCCCTCACCATACGCCCATGCCAACAGGATTGCATGCTTTACGACCTCTGTAATTCCCGGAACAGTAAGGAGCGTACATAAAGACAGCGCCAGAACTTCCGCCTCCGCTTTCTTTACCTCATCCGTAAGCAGATATGCATAATTGATTCCAAGTCGAATTGGCAATATTTTCTTTACAACGGCTTCTAGATTCTTCTGATCATTTTCATACCCTCCAATCAGATATTCCAACTCATAGTCCAATGCACGTTCCTCCTTCGTTTGCGTAATATCCGCAAAATGTTCCAGCAGATATTTTTCAAAAAAGAGTTTTCCGGTCACTTCATTTTTCTTTTCTTTTTCTGCAAAATTCCCTTTTCCTGTATTTAATTTACGCACTGAGGCAAGCTCCTCTTTTTTTACACATTTCTCTGATAATTGTTCTGGATTTTCCACAATGATTTGTAATAGATTTGATTTTTGAATTGACGAGACGGATTCGATTGGATTATTTTCACTTGGCAGACTTTCTTCTGTCCCCTCAAGCATAGAGTCCAAATTTTCCTGAACCTCCGTCTCTTCTTTCTCAAAGTCTTTCCCACTTTCTTCTTGTTCTTCCCAATATGAGGTATCTTCTTCGATATGGTCTAACCCAATTTTACTTTTCACATAGCGAACTGCCTGACGATAAAATGCAGCCCCTCTGTTGTCTGTCAACAACTCTGACTTCTCCACCTGATTTGCGTTCTCCTGCGCGCCATAATATTCCAGACGCTTTAGAATCTTTCCCTCATCTAATCTTCCCTCTCCATAACCTGCATCCAATGCAAACAAATCATATTCCTCTAACAGCTGTTTTTGATATTCCGCAAATACACTTTCCACAGCAAGGATCGTATCTGCTCTTTTATAATTTTTGAGCACTTGAATTGATGCACTTTCTACCATTGCACCTAGAAACGACAAGATCAAAAGAAAAACAAGACTTAAAAACGCAGTGATCTCTCCTTTTTGCACCTATCCACCTACCTTATATTCTTCCACTTTCACTTGTGATTTTATCAAAAATGGACTGTACCAAATCTGTAAGCTGCGATTTAAAAATAATAACCAGACCAATCAACACGACCATAAATTTAGCCCCATGTCTGTAACTCCTCATAAATACTGCCCCTAACATCAATTCCATATTGACTTTATTTTTTCTGTTATTTAAAATCACATCTTACTTATAAATCTTATTATTGCTGCATTTTTAAAAATTATTTTATTATTTATTGCATTTTTGCAGCAAATATGTTATCTTACATAAGAGGTGAAGTTATGGAGAATTTAGGCAATCTTTTAAAATCTGCCAGAGATTCCAAAGGTCTAACACTTGAGCAGGTTGAAAAATTAACAGCAATAACAAATTCACGATTGTGGCGCATGGAAAATAATACTGGAAAATTTCCCACACCGAACGATTTGAGAAAATTAGCTAAACTATATGACTTAAATATCATTTCGTTATTTATCTGTGCCGGGTTTCTAAAAGAAGATGATTTAATCGATTATCAAAAACATTTTAAGGATATAGAACATTTAACCCCCGAGGAAATATCCTGGATACAAGATGGGATTTCTTTGCTTGCTCAACAACATAAATTTTCACATACAGAAGGGAGAAACATAAATGATTTATAAGCTAGGTGAACTTTTTTGCGGTCCCGGTGGAATTGCTTGGGGCGCTGTAAATGCACGTATTCAAAATCCAGAATATTCTATTGTTCACGAATGGGCGAATGATTACGATTTAAATACCTGTGAAACATATCGCCATAATATATGCCCAAACAACCCTGAAACCGTCTATCATGCAGATATACGTAATTTTGATTTAAAACAACTTTCTCCTATTGATGCACTTGCATTCGGATTTCCCTGCAATGATTATAGTGTTGTTGGGGAGCAAAAAGGAATGGATGGAGTTTTTGGACCTCTTTATTCATATGGAGTGAAGGCATTAAAGCTGTTTAAACCTCAATGGTTTCTAGCAGAAAATGTAGGCGGTTTAAGAAACGCTAATGATGGCAAAGCTTTTTCAAAAATATTAAATGAATTGCGTGGTGCTGGCTATACTATTACCCCTCATCTTTATAAATTTGAAGAGTACGGCATACCTCAAGCGCGCCATAGAATTATTATAATTGGTATTCGTAATGATATAGACACTGTTTACCATGTCCCATCTCCTGCTCCTTATTCAAGAATTGATAATACTTGCAAAACGGCTATTGAAGTTCCTCCAATATCGCCAAATGCATTTAATAATGAACGAACCCGTCAATCCGAAATTGTAATACGAAGACTACAACATATTCTTCCTGGACAAAATGCTTTTACAGCTGATTTACCAGATGATTTAAAACTAAATGTATCTGGTGCGCGTATTAGTCAAATATATAAACGGTTAGATCCAGCAAAACCAGCTTATACTGTGACTGGAAGCGGCGGCGGTACTCATATTTATCATTGGGATGAACCTCGTGCCTTAACAAACCGAGAACGTGCCCGATTACAAACTTTTCCTGATACTTATGAATTTTTAGGAACTAAAGAAAGCGTTCGCAAACAAATTGGTATGGCCGTTCCTTGCCGTGGCGCTCAGATTATTTTTGAAGCTCTGCTTAACACTTTCGCAGGAATTCCATACGAAAGCATACCTGCAAATATAAATGAATAAGTAAACTAATTAAGAACCGAGAATTAGATATTCTCGGTTCTTAATTAGTAATTGAAAAATCCATATAAAACTGTTCTTCATCTAACTTATAAAATGTAACATTTGTCCTTCCATATGACTCTAAATCCTTCCTCCATATATATTCACCGTTTGCCTTTCCAAGCCTATTCCTAAAGTATTCCCCTAGTTGTGCATTACTCAGTGGCGTAGTGATTGCTTTATTATTTTCCTGCTCCACTCGCAAAATTAATTGATGTCCATCATCAGTAATAACTGTAAAATGCCTTTTTTCTAATGGAAAAAAACCTGTCCTTGCAATTGGGGCTGGTAACGGTATATATGCTTCATTTTTATTTCTATTGTTTCGTTGCCCCCAATTTAAACCTGACTTCGTACCTGTTTCCCCTGTCTTTGATAACAATGAAAGCGTAACAGTCTCAACACCTGCACCTTCGAGATTTGTTTGTGGGTGATTTTCTATATCCAATATGGGATGTGTTGGCCGTAGTACTACATAATCTTCAACTTCAAAATGATTACAAAAAATTGTATCTTTTTCAATATTTAAGTAATATTCATATGCATCTTTTGCATCACACGGAACCATATATTCTCTTCTTCCTCTTCCAAAAGCTGTTTGTGTAAAATTAGCCGATCCAGTAAAGGCCAACACTGGCATATTATTTTTTAACCATATATACAATTTTGTATGTACAGGGACATTTTCACATACATAACTGCATTGAAATTTATGTATTTCCTCTGGAAGTTTTTCAGTCATAAGCTCTTTAAATCCCTCATGAACGGCTACACTTAATCCGTCATATGGTATCATTCCCACAATTAGTTCTAAATCAATTCCTCTATTGATTTTTCCACTTAAATTTTTCATAAACCATGAAGCCATATT
>OCPP01001847.1_pt1 | contig 10376 bp, 9 predicted proteins | sample 1538211 | NCBI WGS metagenome assembly OCPP01 (sample SAMEA2580193, study PRJEB22360) | human gut metagenome | biome: human gut; feature: human-associated habitat; material: faeces | place: Denmark | collected 2008/2010
AAGGCAAAGGTCTGCAACACCTCTATCCCCGGTTCAAATCCGGGTGGCACCTCTTAGAAAGCCCTGGAAAGATGAATTTCCAGGGCTTATTTTTCCTATAAAAATGTACTTGCTGAAAACCGTGAAGACAGACTTCTGGAAGATCGGACAGCATCAGGAAAGGATGCTGTCCGACAGATCAAGAATTTTTTTCCGTAAGCAGGATTCGTTTACGATTATAAACCAGATGAAGGTACATGGCATCCTGAGCACGCAAAGCGTCATGCTCTGCAATGGCAGCTGCGATTTCGCGATGTGTTTCAATTGTTTCTTCGTGTAGAGCACCACTGGTTGATTCGACAAATAATGGAATAGAGCTGTTAATTACGGGAATCAGCCGCGGAACAACAACATTTTTGCTACTCAGCGCGATCGCTGTATGAAATTCAATGTCTTTCTGGGTATGATCCACATGTTTTTTTAATAATGCTTCAACCTCATCACAAAGTGTGGTGATTTTTTTTATATCTTTTTTATTGGCGCGGGTGGCAGCCATTGCTGCAATAGAGGGTTCAAGCAGAAAACGGACTTCAAGAAGGTCATGGATCAGCTTCTGCTTGTTGCCGATAAAGGTTAATCCCAGCGGATCCTCCACCATTCCCGGAGATGATGCGATATAGGTTCCGGATCCCTGACGGATCGTCACGATATTTCTGGAAGCAAGAAGCTTCATTGCCTCGCGGACAGAGCTTCTTCCGGCATTCAGACGTTCGGACAGAACCGTTTCATTAGGCAGCTTGTCTCCAGGCTGCAGATTTTCCTTTAAAATAAATGCGATGATGTCTTCCGATAATTTTTGCGGAAGACTTTTTTCTTCTGATGACGAAATCATCATATGAGTTTCTCCATTTCTATTCGTTATTTCTTTTTATATTTTCCTTATATCTATAATAATTCCTTTAAACTATAATGTCAAAACGACAAAATGTACAAAAAATAATACGATAATTTAGATAAAATTACCGTATTGCGTTTTTGCAAGAATGAATATATTATAAATACATCAGATGAATTGAAACGAAAACAAAGAAAATCAGCACAATTCAAAAGAAAAAACAACAGAAAGGTCAGATGTATTTAACGAAAAGTAAAACATCGGATGAATTAAGGAGGCAAAAGCAGAAAAAATGGAAGAAACAACATTTACAGCAGATCCAATGAGATTGATGCTTGCTGCGGCAGTGGGAATTGTGATCCTGCTGGTGCTGATCATCAAATTTAAACTACATCCGGTTCTGTCAATGATGATTTCAGCGATCATCATCGGTGCAGGTGCCGGAATGCCACTGGAAATGATCGCAGACACAGTAGAAAAAGGTGTTGGAAAGACATTACAGGGAATCGCACTTCTGGTAGGACTGGGTTCCATGTTCGGCGGAATACTGGAAGTGAGCGGAGGCGCTCAGAGAATAGCGGAAACACTGATCGACAAATTCGGTCAGAAAAAAGCCGGATGGGCATTGGGACTTACCGGACTGGTGATCGGTACAACCGTATTTTTTGAAGCAGGTGTTGTAGTACTGATCCCACTGGTATTCAGTGTTGCAAAGCAGACAAAAAAATCCACACTGTATTATGCAATCCCACTTCTTTCAGGTCTTGCCAGCGGATATGCTTTTGTACCGCCTTCTGCGGGATCTGTACTGGTTGCCAATGCACTTGGCGTAAACCTGGGAACTATGATCATGGTTGGAGTTCCAACTGCACTGATCTGTATGCTGGTTTCAGGAATTATCTGGGGAAATCTGGTTGGAAACAAAATTTTCACTGAACTTCCGGCCAATGTGGAAGAGATCAAAGATGATGGAAAAGAGTTGCCGCCATTTGGTCTGGTGCTTGGCGTGATACTGATCCCGCTTGTTCTGATCCTTCTCAGTACTGTATCTAAATACATGCCAATTCCGGCAAGAATACAGAGTTTTCTCGGATTTATCGGAAAACCGTTTCTGGCACTGACTATCGCAACGCTTGCAGCAATGTATTTTCTTGGAATCCGTCGTGGCTTTACCGGTGCACAGTTAAAGAAAATACTGGATCATTCACTGAGACCGGTTGGAATGATCCTTCTGGTCATCGCCAGCGGCGGAGTGATCCGATGGATGCTTCAGGATTCCGGCCTTGGAAATATTATCGGACCGGCCTTGGAAAAAAGCGGTCTTCCGCTGATCCTGATCGCGTTTCTGATCGCAATTCTGGTAAGGGCATCTGTAGGAAGCTCCATTGTGGCAATGACCATGGCATCAGGAATCATGGCGACTATGCCGGCAGTAATGGATACAAGCATGCTTTACAGAGCTGCTATGTGCTGTGCGATCTGCGGTGGTGCAACTGCACTGAGTCATGTAAATGATGCCGGATTCTGGCTGGTAAGTACTTTCCTTGAGATTGACGAAAAAACGACATTAAAATCCTGGACGATCATGGAAACACTGATCGGTGTTACAGCACTTGTTGTAGGCTTTGTTATTTCAATTTTTGCATAGGAGGCAGAGCGTAATGATAAAGATACCGGTTTATTTAAGAGACATGTATGATGCAAAGCATCTTGTACAGGCTGCATCCGGCTGCCGGAAGGATGTGGAACTGATCTGCGGAAGATATATCGTAGATGCAAAGTCCATGCTGGGAGTATTCAGCCTTCCTACATTTAATAATGTGGAAATCGGAGCAGAAGAAGAGGATGTAAAGGAACTTAGAGAAAAGCTGGAAAATCTGAATCTGATCAGAGAATAGGAAATGGAGGAAAAAATCATGAAGTTAGTAAGTCAGGAAATGAGAAATCTTGCACCGGAGCTTGATCCGCTGCGCCTTGGAACAGGATGGAAAAAAGAAGATCTGGGAAAGGTTCAGGTCATGGTGGAAAGCACTTATGGTGACAGCCATCCGGGAAGCGGACACCTGAACATCCTTGTGGAAGAAGTTCGTAAAGGAATCGCAGAAGAAGGTGGTTTTGGTGCACGCTATAACTGTACCGATATCTGCGATGGTGAAAGCCAGGGAACAGACGGAATCAACTACAGCCTGGCAAGCCGTGAAATGATCGCAAACATGATCGAGATCCATGCAAATGCAACACCATTTGATGCCGGTGTATATCTTTCAAGCTGTGACAAGGGTGTACCGGGAAATCTGATCGGACTTGCAAGAGTAAATATCCCTTCCGTATTTGTTCCGGGCGGAACCATGAATGCGGGACCTGAGATGCTGACCCTTGAGCAGCTGGGAATGTACAGTGCAAAGTTTGAGCGTGGAGAGATCGACGAAGAGAAGCTTGACTGGGCAAAATGCAATGCCTGCCCAAGCTGTGGAGCCTGCTCCTTTATCGGAACAGCTTCAACAATGCAGATCATGGCAGAGGCACTTGGACTTACACTTCCTGGTACAGCTCTGATGCCGTCAACAAGCCCGGATCTTCTTGCTTTCGCAAGAGAGGCAGGAAGACAGGCAGTAAGAATCGCACAGATGGAAAATATGCGTCCTTCTGATATCGTAACTATGGACAGCTTTGAGAATGCGATCCTTGTACACGCTGCAATCTCCGGAAGTACAAACTGTCTGCTTCACATTCCGGCGATCGCACATGAGTTTGGAATTGAGATTACAGGTGATACCTTTGACAGACTGCACAGAAATGCAAGATATCTTCTGGATGTACGTCCTGCAGGACGCTGGCCTGCTGAGTGCTTCTATTATGCAGGTGGTGTACCGGCGATCATGGAGGAGATCAAGGAACATCTCCATCTGGATGTGATGACAGTTACAGGAAAGACTCTCGGAGAAAACCTTGAGGAGCTGAAGAACAACGGATTTTATGAGAAATGCGACAAATGGCTTATGGAATTTAACAAACGCTACAACGTAAGCCTTACAAAGGAAGATATCATCCGTCCATATGACAAGGCAATCGGAACCGACGGAAGTATCGCAGTTCTTCGTGGAAACCTTGCACCTGAGGGTGCTGTGATCAAGCACACCGCATGCCCGAAGGAAATGTTTAAATCCGTTCTCCGTGCAAGACCGTTCGACAGTGAAGAGGAGTGTCTGGATGCAGTTCTGAAGCATAAGGTCCAGAAAGGTGATGCAGTATTCATCCGTTACGAGGGACCAAAGGGAAGCGGAATGCCCGAGATGTTCTACACATCTGAGGCGATCAGCAGTGACAAAGAGCTTGGAAAGAGCATCGCACTGATCACAGATGGACGTTTTTCCGGAGCATCTACAGGCCCTGTTATCGGACATTGCAGCCCTGAGGCTGTTGACGGTGGCCCAATCGCACTTGTTGAGGAAGGCGACCTTATTGAGATCGACGTTATGGAAAGAAAGCTGAACATCATCGGAATCGCAGGCGAAAGAAAGTCCATGGAAGAGATCGACCAGATCCTTGCCGAGAGACGCAAAAACTGGAAGCCAAGAGAACCAAAATACAAAAAAGGCGTGCTGAGACTTTTCAGTGAGCATGCTGCAAGCCCAATGAAGGGAGCCTATCTGGAGTATTGATCATGAAACATAAATTTATTACTCTCGGCGAGATCATGCTGCGTCTGACACCGCCGGATTATGAAAAAATCAGAACAGCAACAACCTTTGAGGCAAGATACGGGGGAAGCGAGGCGAATGTAGCCCTTTCCCTGGCAAATCTTGGAATAGATGCTTCGTTTTTTACGGTAGTTCCGGACAACAGTCTTGGAAAAAGTTCTGTACGTATGATGAGAAGCAATGATGTGAACTGTGACAGTGTGGTTTATTCCACAGCGGAAGAAACTCCGACACACCGTCTTGGAACCTATTATCTGGAGACCGGCTACGGGATCCGCCCCAGCAAGGTAGTTTACGACAGAAAACACAGCGCTTTTTCCGAGTATGATTTCAGCAAAACAGATGTGAAAAAAATGCTGGAAGGATATACATGGCTGCATCTGAGCGGAATTACACCTGCTCTTGGAACAAAATGCAGGGATCTGATCTTAAACTGCCTGAAGGCAGCAAAAGAAATGAACATGACCGTAAGCTTTGACGGAAATTTCAGAAGTACGCTGTGGACCTGGGAAGAGGCCAGAGATTTCTGTACACTTTGTCTTCCATATGTAAATGTCCTTTTCGGAATCGAGCCGTACCATATCTGGAAAAATGAAGAAGACCACAGTGCAGGGGATGTAAAGGATGGAATCCCGTTTCAGCCGGATTTTGAACAGCAGGAAAAAGTGTTCCGGGCATTTGCGGACAGATATCCGAATATAAAATGCATTGCAAGACATGTCCGTTTTGCACATAGCTGCAGTGAAAACAGTCTTATGGCGTATCTCTGGTTAAACGGAAAGACATACGAAAGCAAGCGTCTGACTTTCCATATCCTTGATCGTGTCGGTGGCGGAGATGCATTTGTAAGCGGAATCATCTATGGTCTTATGAATGAGTATACACCGGAAGATACCGTGAATTTCGGTGTTGCAGCCAGTGCCGTGAAGCATACGATCCATGGTGATGGAAACATTACCGATGATGTATCTATGATCAGACATGTGATGGAAATGAACTTTGATATAAAAAGATAAATAGGAAGGGAAATTCAGATGAAAGAGATAGCAGAAAAATTTCAGAAATTTGGTGTGGTTCCGGTTGTAGTGCTGGAAGATACAAAGGATGCAGTACCGCTGGCAAAGGCTCTGGTTGAGGGCGGCCTTCCATGTGCGGAGGTGACATTCCGTACAGAAGCAGCAGAAGAGTCTATCCGTCTCATGGCAGAGCAGTTCCCGGAAATGCTTGTGGGAGCAGGTACAGTGCTTACAACAGAACAGGTAGATGCGGCTGTTGGCGCCGGAGCAAAATTTATCGTAAGCCCGGGCTTTGATCCTGAGATCGTAGATTACTGCCTGGAAAAAGAAATTCCTGTTTTCCCGGGATGTATCACACCGTCAGAGGTTGCACAGGCAGTGAAAAGAGGACTTAAGATAGTTAAATTTTTCCCGGCAGAACCGGCAGGCGGAATTTCAATGATCAAGGCTATGGCAGCTCCTTATACAGGAATCCGTTTTATGCCTACAGGCGGGATCAATGCGAAAAACCTTGAGGACTATCTTTCCTGTGACAAAATCCTCTGCTGCGGCGGAAGCTGGATGGTAAAAGGAGATCTTGTGAAGGCAGGAGAATTTGACAAAATAAGAGAACTGACAGCAGAAGCAAAAAAGCTTGCGGATTCCATAAGAAAGTAATCAAACTTAATACACATATTCAATAAAAAAAGCAGAACTCTGCCTGGTTGTGCAGGGTTCTGCTTTTTTGTCAATTATTGTGAAAATAGATCAATGAAGCAGGATCGGCAGAAGCTTTTTCCGCTTCAGCTGCCAGATCAGCTGCAGGACCCGCAGAAGGTTTCCGAAGATCCATTCGGTAAAGATAAAAGATCCCACCGAAGAAACCGGGAATCAGTCCGGCGTATCCACCGGCACATAAGATCACAGTCAGCTTCACCATCAGTTCTGTCTGAAGTTCCAGACAAACAAGTAATCCTGCAAGAATTCCGGCTACACTCCATCCAACTGTCAAAAGTGCAAGAAAAACAGCTGGCGCAGGGGCCTTTTTTAAATTTTGATCTAAGTGATTCCACAGTACTTTATACATAATCCATTCCTCCTGTTTTGCTGGAATTATACTTCTGCTGTTGTCAGCAACAGTCAGCCATAATATTGATTTCCTTTATCTGTCTGTATTATAGAAAAGAAATGTAAAATACAAATGCGCAGGAATGAAAAATCTTTGTAAAATATAAGTAGAAATTGCATTTTGAATTAAGAACCGATATACTTATAAATATAGTTATTGATAATATTCGATCACAGCCGAAAACATTTTTCTACAGCTGTGATACGTGAGTGAGAGAATTAAAAGGGGGCAGATAAAAGCCCCCTGAAATCATATAGAGAGTAAAGAGGAGGGGTGGAAATGGAGCATACGGAAGAATATGTGAAGCTGGAGAATGTATCCAAAATCTATGGCTCAAAAGAAGTGAAGATCATAGCTGTGGATGAGATCAGCTTCCGGATAAAAAAAGGAGAATTTGTGGTTGTGGTAGGACCAAGCGGTGCCGGAAAGACAACGGTGCTGAATATCCTGGGCGGAATGGATAAGGCCACATCCGGCAATGTCTGGATCGATGGAAAAAATATTGCAAAATATACAGACCGGCAGCTGACCGGATACCGGCGGGAGGATATTGGATATTCCAGTTTTATAATCTGGTGCCAAATCTGACTGCATTGGAGAATGTGGAGCTTGCGCTTCAGATCTGTAAGGATCCTCTGGATGCCAGGACAGTTCTGGAGGAAGTAGGGCTGAAGGAGAGACTGACCAATTTTCCGGCACAGTTATCCGGCGGTGAGCAGCAGAGAGTTTCCATAGCCAGAGCGCTGGCGAAGAATCCAAAGCTTCTGCTCTGTGATGAACCTACAGGAGCGTTGGATTATCAGACCGGCAAGGCAATCCTGAAGCTCCTTCAGGATACCTGCAGGGAACGGGGCATGACGGTTATTGTCATTACTCACAACTCTGCATTGACACCTATGGCCGACCGTGTGATCAAGATCAAAAACGGCAAGGTTTCCAGGATGACTGAAAATGCACATCCCACACCAGTGGAAGAGATTGAATGGTAGGTGACGGAATGAAAGCATTACACAAAGATTTCTGGATGGAGATCCGGAAAAGTAAAGCACGTTTTATCTCGATCTTTCTGATCGTGGCACTGGGCGTTGCATTTTTTTCCGGGATCCAGGCGTCTTCTCCGGATATGAGATATTCCGGAGATGCTTATTATGAAGCGGCAAAGCTGATGGATCTGAAGATCCAGGGAACCCTGGGACTGACGCAGCGTGATGTAAAAGCGGTATCGGATATTGACGGTGTGGAACTGGCTGAGGGCAGCTACTCTACGGATGTTATGAGTGGAGAGGACGATGCCAGGAAGGTTCTTCATCTGGAATCTATCAGCAGCAATTTTAATCTGCTTACAGCAGATGAAGGAAGGATACCGGAAAAAAGCGGCGAGATTTTTCTGGACAAGCCATTTGCAAAGAATCGGGGGTATAAAATCGGGGATACCATATCTGTCAGTGAGGATGGAGACAGTGAGCTTTTGAAAAAAACAACCTATACAGTTGTGGGAATCGGAAGCAGCCCTCTTTATATTTCATTTAACAGAGGAAATACGACTCTTGGATCCGGTGAGGTCAGCGGCTTCGGATACATTCTTCCAGAGGATTTTGATCAGGAGGCTTTTACCCAGATCTATATTATGGTTCATGAGTCCGGGGATGTGATCAGCTATACCGATGCCTACGACAAGCTTATCAGGAAAATACAGAAGCGTGTGGAAGGCATCGAAAAAGAACAGTGCAGCCTGCGCTACGAGGAGATCGTCGCAGAAGCCAATGAAAAACTGGATGATGCCAGAAAAGAGCTTGAGGACGGAAAGAAGGAATCAGAGGAAAAACTTGGCGACGCGAAGAAAAAGCTGGATGATGGGCAGAAGAAGTATGAGGATGGAAAAAAAGAGTACGAAGATGGAAAACAGCAGCTCAGTGATGCAAAAAAGGAGCTGACCGATGGAAAACAGCAGCTTGCTGACGGAAGAAAGCAGATTGAAGATGGATGGTCTCAGCTTAACAGCGCAAAACAGCAGGTGGAAGACGGTCTGTCCCAGTTAAATGCTGCCAGATCCCAGCTTGCTGACTCCGAAGCACAGATAAATGAGAAGCAGGCAGAGCTGACTGCCGGATATGAACAGCTGACTGCCGCAAAACAGCAGGTAAGTGACGGTGAGGCCCAGCTCCGGGAAGCGGAGAAAACACTGGAAAGCAAACAGTCTGAGCTTGACAGTGGAAGAGAACAGTTGGAAAAGGGAAAGAATACGATCAAAGAAACAAAGGCTGCTCTCACCGGTCAGAAAGAACAGTGTGAGGCAGGACTTGTACAGGTTTCCGAGGGCGAATCCCAGATCAGTTCCAGTGAAGAAGTCCTTTCCGGGCAGCAGGCACAGCTGGATGAACTGACCAGCCAGAAAGAGGCATTAAGCAGTCAGGTGGCGGAGCTGCAGGCGCAGTATGATGCCGGTGCGGAAGCAGGAAAAACCGAGGAAGAGCTGGCGGAGCTTTCCACGCAGATCCAGACTTTAAATGGTCAGATCAGTGCAATGGAAGAACAGATAAATGCCGGTCAGGCCCAGATCGACGGGGCGCAGGCAGAGCTTACTGCAAAAAAATCAGAGCTGGCCCAGACAAGAGCTGAATTGGAGAGCAGCCTAGGTCAGATCAATGAGGGCTTCAGCCAGATCAAAGAACAGGAAGAGACACTTTCCGGGACAGAGGCACAGCTGAATGAAGGCCAGGAAGAACTGGATAAAGGGAAAAAAGAACTGGAAACAAAGAAAGCAGAGCTTTCCACGGCAAAAGAAGAAATTGCGGTAAACCAGGCAACTCTGGATGATGGCCAGAGTCAGCTGGATTCGGCCAGAGCCCAGCTCAGCTCAGGGCGGCAGCAGCTGGAGGAAAAACAGGCCCAGTTAAATGCCGGTCAGGCAGAGATCCAGGCCAACACAGAAAAGCTTACCAGCAGTCAGGCAGAACTGGATGTAAATGAACAGAAGCTCCTGGATGGTGAAAAAGAGATCTGGGAAAATGAACAGAAATTAAAAGACGCCAAAAAAGACCTGGAAGACGCCAAAAAGAAGCTTTCCGATGGAAAGAAAGAATATCAGGACGGCAAAAAAGAAGCCGATGACAAAATTGCGGAAGCCCAGCAGAAGATCGAGGATGCCCAGAAAGAGGTGGATGATATTGAAACACCGGAATGGATCATCTCAGACCGCAATGACCTTCCGGAATATTCGGATTTTGGTGATAACGCAGAGCGACTGAAAAACATCGGAAAGGTTTTCCCGATGATATTCTTCCTTGTAGCGGCTCTGATCAGTCTTACCACGATGACACGAATGGTGGAGGAACAGCGAACCCAGATCGGAACCATGAAAGCGCTAGGATACGGAAAAGCATCCATTGCATCCAAGTATCTCAGCTACGCATTTCTGGCTACAGTAGGCGGAAGTATTGCAGGAGTACTTTTCGGAGAAAAGGTTCTTCCGTTTATCATTATCCAGGCCTATGGAATCATGTACTGGAATATTGGCGATTATATGCAGCTGGATTATGAGTTACAATATGCACTGATCGCTTCCGGGGCAGCGGTGATCTGTACTATGGGCGCTACACTGTTTTCCTGCGCAAAAACCCTGGCAGAAACACCAGCATCTCTGATGCGTCCGCCTGCACCGAAAGAAGGAAAACGGA
>OCPP01001850.1_pt1 | contig 10363 bp, 10 predicted proteins | sample 1538211 | NCBI WGS metagenome assembly OCPP01 (sample SAMEA2580193, study PRJEB22360) | human gut metagenome | biome: human gut; feature: human-associated habitat; material: faeces | place: Denmark | collected 2008/2010
GACTGGCGGCATATTCCATGATCGGTTTATCGTGTTGGATTATGGAACGGCGGATTGGATTAGGAATATCAAATTTCAGTTTCCGACACTTGAAACGGTTTGTTTGTTGTCGCGAGTGTAAGCGTAAAATCAACGGTATTAATGAAGAAAAACATATTCCATCTTACGTGCAAATGGTGTAGAATAATACCAATACACGGAGGACAAACATGAGGACGCTATATACATTTGACAAACACAACTATTCCGATGATATGGAGGTATTTGAGCGCTTCGCGGTGCGCGCGGTTATTATCAGAGACGGAAAGCTTGCCATGCAGCAGGCCGGTGAGGGCTACTACAAGATACTGGGCGGAGGCATCGATGCAGGCGAGACCAACGAGGTGGCGCTGGCACGTGAGGTGCGCGAGGAGGCAGGGCTTCTTGTCGTGCCGGAAAGCATCAGGGAGTGCGGCAAGGTCATAGAAAAGAGACGTGATATATTTGAGGCTGACAAGATATATTACTGTCACACCTACGTGTATTTCTGTGATGTGAGGGACGAGCATGTAGCCGCACAGATGACAGACAGTGAGATAAGGCTTGAGTATCATCTGTCATGGGCCACGCCGGATGAGATAATAAAGGCCAACAGCGCCTTTCTTGATAAAGAATGGATAGCAAGAGACACTAAGATTGTTGAGTTGATAAAAGAAATGTGTTAAAATAATGCCTGGATGTAAATCCGGGCATTTAATATAAGGAGAAGCAGTATAAATGGATAAAAATAAAATCAAAAATAAATTAAAGGACGATCCGGCCTTCACTCTTGAGGTGCAAAACCCTGAGGTTGAGGCGCTGATGACACAGTATTCGAGCGACAAAAAGGCGGAGACGCTCAATAAGCTTATTGAAAAATGCACTAAGAGCAGATTCCTGGTACCTGCAAATGTCGGAGAGAACAACAAGCCGATTCCGCTATTTATTAAAAACGGTGAGGGAGAGGCTTTCATGCCGGTTTATACCTCAAAGGCGCAGCTTTCTAAGGATCATCCGTCACCATGCATTGTAAATATGCCGTTTCTTGCAGTCAACAATATGGTTGCAAATAAAGAGTCAAAGCTTGATGGCATCGCGTTCAATCCATTCACACACAATCTGATTTTCAAAAAGCCTCTTGTAGAAAAGATTGAGGCAGTGGAAAAGGCAAGAAGAGAGGGACATCCTACATCACCGACAAAGGGCAAGACTGTACAGATGACAGCAGAGCAGTATGTCATCTTTGAGCGTATGCAGTATGAGCATATTTTCCTGCCGGCGAAGATGTTTGAGGGTGGCAAAGAGTTCATGGACCGACTTGCCGATGAGAAGGAAAAGCTAATAGATGAGCTGTACGAGGAGGCATATCAGCAGAAGCGTATGTATCCATATATGGAGGAGGATTTCTCTGTTATGTCTATGCAGATTTCTGATACGCTTAATGTCACCAGAGTTGATTTCCCGACAAGGGATATGGCTCCAAACTGCGCAATCCGTGCTTATCTCGTGTGGGATGATGCTGCGTCACAGGGCAGATATTTTGTAATTGATGCGAAGGGCGATAAAACTACTGAGCTGGCTGAGATTACAGAGGATTACAAGCGTCTTGGATATGGAGCTGCACCGGTTGAGGGTGCTGAGCTTCAGACTGTTCTTGACCTGGTTAAGAAAAGTGCAGAGGAACAGAATTAGAAAAGTAATGTAGGGCAGGATATATAAAGGAGGTCGTGTATGAAGGAGTTTTTAGGCAGAATAAAGGCTGATTTTCTACTGTCATCAGTGCTTTGCATAGCGCTGGGACTGGTGTTTATCATATGGAGAGCTTCGGTGCTCACGATTGTGGCCAATGTGCTTGCGGTAGTGCTTATCATCATCGGAGTGGTCTATATGTGCAGCTATTTTTTGAATATAGTCACGAATGGTTTTTCAGCGATGCTGGGGCTTGTGGTTTTGGCAGTGGGTATATGGTTTCTGGTACAGCCAAAGGTTGTGGTGAGCCTGATACCTATAGTCATCGGTCTGGTGCTCATTTTTCACAGCATCAGGAGCATTATTGAGGCTGTGGATGCCAGAAAATACGGTTACGGAGGCTGGAGTGTCGGCCTGATTTTTTCAATAATCAGTCTGATTTTTGGAATAATCTGTGTGACAAATGCATTTGATGTAATGAAGACAGCCACTGTTGTTGTCGGTATCATACTGATTTTCAACGGAGTGTCCAATATCTGGATTACAAGCCGTGCTACAAAGGCGGAGAGCGCCTACAACAAGCAAAAGGAGTTTGAGGCAACGTTTGTTGAGGATAGAAAAGAGGACAATTAAGCAGTAACAGAAAGGCGACAGAATGCGTCGGATGGAGTTTAAGATGGAGAGACCCGGACTTACCAAGGTCGGTGACCATCTGAAGGTAACAGAGAGCAAGCTTCCGACTTCATATTATTATACGATAGAGCATGCGATTGCCATGTCGGGAAACTACGTGGTCAGCGAGAGGCTCAAAAGCCGTGAGGGCGATGTCGTGGATGTGAGGGAGACTGAGAAGGGCTACTTTGTCACGATGGAGTTTGATGAGTAATGACACAGCAAGGTAAGAATGCAATAGATCTGGTGCTCGCTGAGAGCCTTATAGAGCTTTCAGCGAAAAAGCCAATCGATAAGATTACAATTAAAGAGATAACGGACAAGGCCGGAGTTATCCGCCCCACGTTTTACAATCATTTTCAGGACAAGTACGAGCTGATAGAGTGGATTATCAAAAGCGAGCTGCTTGAGCCCATCAAGCCACTGCTCAATGCCGGAATGATTTTTGAAGCGATTGTGCTGATGCTCAATAATATCTCGGCAAACAGTGTTTTTTACAAGAAAGCACTAAAGCTGGAGGGGGCTGTGACGTTCAATCAGATTGCCATGAAGTGCGTCTGCGAGATGTTTATGAATATCATAAGCGAAAAGAGCACAGGAAAGAAATCCAAATACCGCTGGCTCACACCGGAGGTGATTTCTACATATTATGCGCAGTCGTTGTGCTTTATCACGGAGGGCTGGATAGCCCAGGGCATGGATGACATCGAGCCGAAGGAGATGGCTGAGGCATACATGTATCTGATTACGCGCTCAATGGATGATATACTAAGTGAGCTGTAGAGGACAATTGTCATGGAAAATGACGGCTTAAGCAAGCTCATAAAGCAGAATCATAAAGAGACACCATAAAGAGGCATGTGTTCATATAAATATGAAAATGCTGTGAAAAAGTGTCAGAAATCAAATACAATATCATATATGTGTCATATCGGATATACAAATTGATGGATTTGTATATCTCACATGACAAATCGAAGAGATTGAATATTTATTTATTCGGTCTTTTTTTTTATACTTCAATACGAATAAAAGAAAGAGTGGTGAATCTAATGATTAAATTTGGAAAAGGAGTCGTAAAACATCGTGTGCTGATACTGATAGTTGCATTTGCACTGCTTATACCGTCGGGCATCAGCTTTATCAACACGAGAATCAACTTTGATATCCTTTCTTATCTGCCAAGCCAGATAGAGACTATGAAGGGTCAGGATATCATGGTAGATGAGTTTGGAACCGGAGCGTTGTCATTTGTGATCTTAGAGGATATGAAGGATCAGGACATAGAGACTCTGGCAGATGACATAGAGGACCTTAAGGGTGTAAATGATGTCATCTGGTACGGAACAATCGCTGATTCCACATTGCCAAGAGAGGCAATTCCGGATGAGGTGTACGACGCATTTAACAACAAGGATGCAAACAGCCAGCTCATGCTCGTCACATACAGTGACACAATGGGTTCGGATGAGACAATGGAAGCCGTCAATAAGATGGATAAGATGGTGAAACACCACTGCTTCGTAGCAGGAATGGCAGCGGTCAACGCAGATACAAAGACACTTGTTATGCAGCAGGCTCCTATATATGTCATCATAGCAGCATTGCTTTCAATGCTTGTCATGGGAATTACAATGGATTCAATAATTGTTCCGATGTTATTCCTCCTAAGCATAGGAATGGCTATTATCTATAACCTGGGAACAAACTTTATACAGGGACAGATTTCATATCTGACACTGGCACTGACAGCAGTATTGCAGCTCGCCGTAACAATGGATTATTCGATTTTCCTGTGGCACAGCTATCAGGAGCAGATAGACAGATATGACGGAGACAAGAAGCGAGCCATGGCACATGCCATTTCCCACACAATTGTCTCAGTAACAGGAAGCTCAATCACAACAATCGCAGGCTTCGTAGCCCTCTGCTTCATGAGCTTTACACTTGGACTTGACCTGGGAATCGTAATGGCAAAGGGCGTTGTATTCGGAGTTATCGGATGTGTAACAATTCTCCCTGCACTGATTCTTGCATGTGATAAGGCAATCGAGAAGACAAAGCACAAGATTCTCATGCCGGATGTTTCCAGGATTGCAAGCTGGGTAACAAATCATTATAAGATACTTGCAGTGATTTTCATCGTAGTGCTCATCCCGGCAATATACGGATACACTCATGATCAGGTCTACTATGACCTTGCAGGAACCATGCCTGACAGTGCATACAGTAAGCAGGCCAATGAAAGACTCGACAAGGAGTATGCTATGGGTGCCACACATATCATCATCGCACCGAGCGATATGTCAAAGGCAGACAGCATAAGCATGATAAATGATATCAAGAAGGTCGATGGAGTAAAGCTTGCAGTATCGCTTGATTCAATACTCGGACCTACCATACCGGATGATATGGTGCCGGATGAGGCAAAGGAGATATTTAAAAACGGTGATTACCAGATGATGCTTGTTTCATCAAAATATGCGACAGCATCTGATGAGGTAAACAACCAGATTACAGAGATTAAAAAGATAGTAAAGAATTACAGCGAGGACGCAATGCTTATCGGTGAGGCACCTTGTACAAAGGATCTTATCACTATCACAGATACAGACTTTAAGCGTGTAAGTGCGGTATCAATCGTATTGATATTCCTTATCATTCTCGTGGTATTCAAATCGGTATCGCTTCCAATCATACTTGTAGCGGTCATCGAGTTTGCAATCTTTGTAAACATGGGAATTCCGGGATTTACAGGAACGAAGCTTCCGTTTATCGCGAGCATCGTAATCGGAACCATACAGCTTGGTGCAACGGTTGACTATGCGATACTTATGACCACAAAGTACAGAAAGAACAGATACACCGGAATGGACAAAAAGCCGGCAATCACAAAGGCACTTGCAGATTCGACAAACTCAGTTATCGTCAGTGCACTCTGTTTCTTCGCCGCAACCTTTGGTGTAGGACTTTATTCAAACATTGATATGATCAGTTCTATCTGTATACTGCTTGCACGAGGCGCAATCATCAGTATGTTTGTAGTAGTATTTATACTTCCGTCAATGTTTATGATTTTTGACAAAGTAATATGTGCCACAAGCGCAGGCTTTAAAAACAAGAACCTGACAGCTTAGTAATCTGATTAATCATAAATGAGGGATAAAATACTTTTGGAACCTCATAACATAAAAATATGACCTCAAAAACAAAATCAGGAGGAATAAGACATGAAATTACCAGAATTGAAAGAAAAGTTAAAAAGTAAATATATTGTCCGTGTTGTAGCCGGAGTCCTCACAATAGCACTTGTAGGTACAGGAATCGGAGCAACAGCGGTTTTTGCCGAGAAGGATAGCACAGCAGTCACAGCCGAGGCAGACAGCACAACAGACAGCAGCAAGGATGCTGATGACATAGCAGATAAGCTCATGGACAGCGTATCATTAAAGGATAACGACGCAGACAAGGACGAGAGCGTATATCTCATCTCAGATGCAAACGGCAACGTAAACAAAACAATCGTAGTAGATCACCTTAAAAATAAAGACAAAAAGGATACCTTGGAGGATGCTTCAAACCTTTCAGATATCGAGAACGTAAAGGGCAAGGAAAAATTCACACAAAGCGGTGACAAGCTCACCTGGCAGGCCGGCGGCAAGGACATTTACTATCAGGGCACAGCAACAGAGGAACCGCCTGTAACACAGAAGGTTACATACTACCTCGATGGAAAAGAAATCTCACCTGAGGACCTTGCAGGAAAATCAGGAAAGGTCAAAATCCGTTTTGACTACACAAATACTACATCATACACAGAGACAGTAAACGGCGAGAAGCAGACAGTTTCCGTACCTTTTGCAGCAATAACAGGACTTGTACTCGGTGATGGCTTCGAGAATATCGAAGTTACAAACGGCAAGGCTGAGGTAAGTGATTCATCAAGCGTAGTGCTCGGATATGCACTTCCGGGCTTAAAGGACAGCCTCGGAATCAAGGACAAAGACCTCGATGGCGATGTAAATATCCCTGAATACATGGAAATGACAGCAGATGTGGAGAATTTCTCAATGCCTGCAGCCATGACCTTCGTGGTAAACGCATCTGATTATGTAAGCACAGACGGAATTGACACATCAGACCTCGATGACATGATAAATGACTTAAAGGATGCCTCAACACAGCTTCAGGATGGCTCAAAGACACTGGCAGAGGGTACTGACACACTTTCTGACGGACTTTCAACATTGCAGAGCAAGCTCGGCACATTCGCATCAGGAGTTGGCACACTGCAGAATGGACTTAAGACATATACTGATGGTGTTAGTACATTAAGTGGTGGATTGAATACACTTGGAAACAGCACAGGAGCCCTTGTTTCAGGAGCAGATAAGCTTAATAGTGGAGCAGGACAGCTTGCAAGTGGAAGTGCAACACTTAAGGATGGACTTAAGGCGTATACAGATGGAGCCAGTCAGTTAAATACAGGCTTGAACCAGCTTAATGATAACACAGGAAGTCTTGCAACAGGTGTGACAAGTCTTAATGATGGAGCAAAAAAGCTTTCGGATGGTATTAATGCTGCAAACAAGGGCGCAGCAGGAGTATCTGCAGGTGCAGCACAGTTAAAGACAAGTATTGATACGGCAAAAACAGGAGCTGATTCTCTTGCAGCAGGAGCAAAGCAGGTTGATGAAGGAGTTGGTCAGTTGACACAATCTTTATCAGATATGCCTGAAACAATCAAAGCCAGTATAAATCAATCGCTTGAACAACTGAATGAATTAAAGGTTGGAAAATTATTTAAGACTCTTGGATATATTGATACAGATAAGATTACAGCAGACAATGTATCAGCAGCAGCGGATGCAGCAGTAAACAATGCAGAAAAAATAATAAAATTCTTGTCTACTAGTATGAATGATCCGGCTCCATCAGCAACTTACAGTAAGATAGTTGTTGGTCTATCTCAGGGAAAAGGTGCTGTAACAGTATATTCTGCCGTGAACCAAAGTGTAACAGACAGTGCTTCCAAAGTGAAAGCTTTAAAGGACGGCTCAGCAAAGGTATCAGAGGGTGCGTCATCATTAGATACCGGTTTAGGACAGTTGTCAGATGGAGCATCAGAGTTGTCAAGCGGAGCATCTGATTTAGCAAAAGGAACTACAAAGCTTGCAACAGGAGCTACAGCGCTTCAGACAGGCACACAAAGTCTTGCAGATAAATTACCAGAGCTGACAAAAGGAATCACCAGCCTTGTAAATGGTTCAAACGAGTTAGTTAAAAACAATGATACACTTAATGCCGGAGCAACAGAACTCAATGCCGGAGCAAGCCAGCTTTCAGCCGGAACACAGTCACTCATGAACTCAGTACCAACTCTCACAAGCGGTATCAAGCAGCTTGTAGACGGTTCAAACACACTTGTAGCAAACAATGCACAGCTCAACAGCGGAGCATCACAGCTTGCAGATGGAACAAATCAGATAGTCTCAGGTGTAGACCAGCTCACAACAGGCTCTAAGACACTTTCAGAAGGGGCACACACACTTGCAGATGGTATGGTACAGTTCAATGAGGAGGGAATCAACAAGATTCTCGACGCATACAACGGTGACTTAAAGCCATTCACCGACAAGCTTCAGGCAGTAATTGACGCAGGTGAGGAATATCAGACATACTCAGCAATCGCTGATGGACAGACGGGCAGCGTTAAGTTCATATATAAATTAGCTTCAATAGATGCTAAGGCAGATAGTGACAAATAATTAATTAAAGGATGTTTGTAACTATTCAGTACAGAAATATGCGGTACCGCATATTTCGTAAGAAAACATAGATTATGTAGGAGCAAGCGCCCATCAGCGCAGCAGATTCTAATGCGCTTGCGGTCCGCAACTGTGAAGGTACTGAACAGTTAAGGATGTTTAAAGATTATGGGAGGCAAAAATGGGCTGGATAGAATATCTGTTAATCGTGGCGGGAAGCTCACTGGAGATTTTCGTTGCGATGGAATGTCAGGGATCCCTGATCCAGAAAGTAAATAAGAAACAGCTTACAGCCATTTGCTTCATAGTTGCAGTTTGCCAGTTGTTAGCAATGTACATCGGGTATTTCCTGTCAAGCTTCCTTAATGGGAAATACTCGGTGAAGGATGAAGCACTTTTAGGAGAGATAATTTCTATCGGAATACTGATAGGACTGGGGATCAGGCTTATAGGAAAGGCTATAAGAAACGAAAGGATTGAGGAACACTGTCAGGCGCAGCTTGATATGAAAAGGGTGCTAAGAATAGCAGGAATCACCGCATTTTATACGGTTCTTGCAGGAATAGCATTCGGCTTCCTCGGTACCGGACTTTTCACCATTATGATAATGGTGGCGCTGCTCACTGTAATCTGTATAGTGGCAGGCATTTACACAGGATATCATTTCGGTTTCGAGCAGAAGACAAAGGTATATATCGTGGGGGCGATACTCTTTTGGGCGGCTGGAATTGATGTTATAGTAAGGCTTGTAAGTGCAAAATAATGCATAGGGCTCTGTTCGTAAGGACAGGGCTTTTTTGCTGTCCATTGAAGTATGAAATCCTTTGCTTGCAATGTCAAAGTAAATGCTATAGAATATTTTCATATCAAATTAAACGCAAATGAGGAGATTTAAAGTTATGAAACAGAAATTGAGAAACCTTTCGGCACAGGCAAATATAATATTTGCCATTCTTGCAGTTTTTATTTTCATTGCACCCTTGCAGTGGAGCGGAAAAGTTCTGGGACTGATTCCGGGCATGGAAAAGACGGATGACTATCTGCTGCAGGCTATGGTGGAGACTGTTGTTTTAGTTATTTTTCTTGGCATCACATATTTATTTGGTCTGTGGCAGGATGGACCAGAAGTTTATACACAGGGGGATTTTTTATAGTATATTGTCTGTATGCTGTTGTTTCAGGTATTTATTTGTGCTTTTTGAGTGAGCATGGTGATGTGAAGGCATTTTACAACATTATCTTTTTCTTTATCGCGGTCTGCCTTGTAGGACTCGTTGAGGAGCTGGTGTTCAGAGGCGTGGTGTTTAATCTGCTGCTGAGAGCTTTTCCAAAGACGAAAGGTGGAATCACAGGAGCCGTAGTTTTGGGAGGCGTACTGTTTGGATTGATGCATTTTTCCAATATGGGCGCAGGGGTTAAGTTCAGCAGTTGTCTGATACAGGTTATTTCAGCAGGACTCATGGGCGTGCTGTTTTGTATGATATACGCGTCTACACGCAATTTCTGGATACTTGCCATTTTCCATACTGTTGTAGATATGGGAGGACTTTTATCATCGGGAATATTTGAGGGAGGCGGAGTGGCCGACAGGATTAATGAGTTTTCGGCAATGAACTGTATCGCATTTGTCGTACTAGGTATTCCTATGCTTGTTATGCTGCGTAAATCAAGGCGTATCCGTCTTGAGATGCTCTACAACAATGTGACTATCATAGATGACGAGAGGGAGGGCGCTAAGCTTGCAGTTGTTTCACTGGTGCTTGGTATTTGCAGTATTATTTTCTCGTTTTTTGGATATCTGATGGGACTTGGAATTGTCGGCATGCTTGCTTCCAAAATGTCAAAAAAGGCAAAGCAGTATAACAATGCAATAGCAACTGCCGGTATGATTACATCGATAATAGGCTTTGTACTGTCGGTCATCTGCACGATTGGCATGATGGTGCTGTTTGCAAGTGGCATGTACGACAGGCTTGTTAATATGTCGATGTAAATTAAAGTAACTGATTTAACAATATGGTAAAAATACCATATAATATTTTGTGAGAACAATGGAGAAGAGTTATGGGATTTTTGAATTGCGAGCTAAGGTAGGAACAGATATTTCGAGAGTATTATATTTTTTCTATTATGAAGGAAGAATAGTATTGACACATGGATTCATTAAAAAAACTCAGAGGACACCGGCTGGTGAAATTGAAAAGGCTAAGAAATAT
>OCPP01001852.1_pt1 | contig 10343 bp, 13 predicted proteins | sample 1538211 | NCBI WGS metagenome assembly OCPP01 (sample SAMEA2580193, study PRJEB22360) | human gut metagenome | biome: human gut; feature: human-associated habitat; material: faeces | place: Denmark | collected 2008/2010
AACGCTCTTATTGTAGCGTGATGCCCGCCATTTGTCCAGTATAAAAAGAAAGAAAAGAGCGGGAGTAAAAGAAATCTTAAGAATTAGAGTGCCGTTTTTCACCCTGTATTTTCCTTGTTTTGCGTTATCTTTTTCTTTCGTTTTTGTCTTTTGGTGCTCTCTGTTCCTATTTTTGCATCTTTTTATTACCAACCTATTACCAGGCATCCAGGGCGACCCGCTCCGTGCTGCTGGTCCATGTATAGTTAAACGTGTTCACGCCAGTTCCCTGCATGGCGCTGTTCCTTATCCGGTCATCATCAGCGAAGAATGGGAGCAGGTAACGCCGTCGGCTGGGCTGCCGAAGCTCCCGCAACGCTTTGTTCTCTGTCTGGCGCACAGATTCCGGCGTTGTCCCCAGCGTCTCCCCGATCTGCCGCAGCGTATACCCGTTTTCGTACCTCATCCGGATAACAGGCCCTTGCTTTCCCGGCAGAGCGTCAACAATAGGCCAGATGACCGCTTTGAGCTGCTCCCCCTGTATTTTATCGAGTACCTCAGAAAAGCCGTTTTCTGGCGCCGGTACAAGCTCTGCAATGGTTGTCCCCTCTTCATCGCCTACCGTTTTATCAAGGCTGACCACCTGCGTGCGGTGCTGATCGGCTTTCGTCTGCTCCAATACCGCCATACTGACACCCAGCAGGCGCGCCGCTTCCCAGTCCTGCGGATCACGCCCCAGTTTTGCCCGATACTGCTGACAGATCCGGTTATATTTCCCGATCCGCTCCCGCTGACCCACCGGAATGCGTACCGTATACCCGCAGTCGTCAATATACCGCCGCATTCCCTGTTTGATCCAGAACACGGCATAATGCAGGAAGGAAGCCCCGGCATCTGGCTGCCATGCATCCACGGCGTTGCATAGGCCTATAAAACCCTCCTGCATAAGATCTTCTATCTCGGCTTTGTTCCGGTACTGCTGGGCGAGCTTCCAGATCATGCCCCGGTTCTGCTCCCATAGCTTCTGCATATTATCAGCGGTGTTTTCGCCCGCCTGGATCAGTTCAACAAGAATTTCATTCGTCATGCTTCGGCAATCTCCATACACTTTGAATACGTCAAAAGCCCGCGGGGATCATTCCACGGGCTTCTCGTTATGAATAAATGAAGAAACAGCAAACAAAAAGGGCGCGGGAGCAGTTGAAAAAACGCCATGTACTGACATTCTTAACCATTCCCACGCCCTCAAAAATCGGCTTCCCGCAGGACAAGCAGAAGGATGAAAGAAACCTGCAGGGGTACTTTTGTTTGCTGGTTTGCATTATACCACCTGTCCCCGGTCCCTCGCAATAATAAGTTTTCAAGGTTAGCATTTGTTAACATTTCTTATAGGTGTGCAGGTCTGCATTTGTCAGCATTCCTTATAAATACCAAACCTTAACATTTCTTAACCGCTCTTATAGATTTCAACCCCTAATACTTTTTGACTTCTTCGCCGTTTTGCTGTCGGTTAATTGCCACTTCTACGTATGCGCGTCTATATGCCCCATTCTGGCACTTTGCCACCTTATACGAAGAAGTTACCGGGTGGAGCAGTCGCAGCACCTCTTCCAGCTCGTCCGGTGTCTCATAGGATATTTTAATCTTTACCATGGTTGGCTCCTCTCTGTATCTCTTTTTGCACCATTGTTTACAACCGTAGGTTTGCCTACGCTTTGATAATCCTTGTAAAACCTTGTCATTTCCGCTCGCTTCATGTACAAGCGTGAAAAGTTCCACGGTTGCAATAAACTTTGAGAATGTAGTATTTTCTAGTATTTACGACTCTGAGCATTTCTGCGCATTCGTGGTTTTCTGATTGCTTCCGAACGTTCGCTTTCGCTCGCAACGTTTGCCGTATTCGTTTCGTTTTCAACTGTTTCATTTCTGGAAAGAGTTGGAAGACTATATAACCGGCGCAATGTTGGGTTTTGACAGGTTCCGGCCGTATGGCTTTGGTATTGGCGTACCGCTCCCATAAGGGCCAGAACATGGCTTTTCAAGGCTCGGCAGCTCCAATGCTGAACCGGTATCATTCTGGGGAATGTTGTGGAGCAGGGCCGCTCCGGTCGTCCGGTTCTGGTACTGCGAACACCGTTTCCGGAAGGACTGGAAAGCCCAGCAGAACCCGAAAAGCCAATTTTCAATATACGCGCATATCGTGTCCACAAAATCCTCGTGCGCGTTTCCGTGTTCAATAATTGCGCCGGCGCAACGGCTGCCGTCTGGATCCAGTGCGCCAACACCTTTTCCAGAAGGGCAACCTACACTTGTTGTTTTTTGTTCCGGATGAGTCAAAATAACCGCATATGTCAACAAACATCTACATTTCACCTGCTTTACAACCGTACCATCTGGTACGGTTGCGCCATGTACCTGCAGGTACGCCCCGCAAAGGATGCCCCTAAAATGTCCGACCCTTTGAAGGTGTCACCGAAGCAATGCTCCCTTTTTTATGGTGTCAGAAATGTCAGTATGTGGAGCAGGCGTTTTTGATCCGGCAACACCTCACCTGCTCCAACGGTGACGGGATAAAATAGCCCGCCACCTTAATTCTCTTTCAGTGATCCGGTACGGATCCACGCCGCAAAGGCACGGTTCCGGTGTTCTTCTTCCCACTCTTTCTGCTCCTCGCGGCACTCTTCGACGTAATCGCCGATCTTCTTTGCCACGAGCGCCAGAAGGAACATTCCAGCTCCCAGGGCGGCGCGTCCCCACAGGTCGGAATCCACGCCGCCGATGTAGATCCATGTACCAACCGCGCCGATTGCCAACGCAGCTCTATCTAAAATCTTCATTCTGTCCACCTCTCTACTTTTCTTGTGGGAGCAGGACTGCACCCGCTCCCGGTTTCCGTCGCGTTCCGCTACGTTTTTCAGTTCTGCGGCTGTTTATGATATTTTAAATCATCACCCAGAAGAGCCTTTGTGAACACATAAACGCTTCGCATCTTTCTTGCATCCGCATAATCAAGCATTTTTACAACGCTGTTTTTGAGATCCGCTTGTGTTGCTGTTACCTGCGGTGCATCATTGTTGCCGCCTTCTGTCGGTCTTTCAATCTCTCTTGCTTCGTTGAAGAGCTGATTAATCAGTTTATTTGCTTCTTTTGCCGTTTCAAACGTTCTTCGTGCATAATCCTGGGCAATATCTACCGCCACACCTGCAGCATCCCAATTATTGGCTTTCTGGTTATCGTCCATAATCTGACCGAACGTATTGCATAAATTTTCAAGCATGAAGTTGCATTTTTCTGCTGCGTACTGTAATTCACCGATTTTATCATCAAGGTTTCCTGCTGTTTTTAAAAGATTCATCGTTTTTCACTTTGCCTTTCCGCCGAAAACCTGCTATACTAAAAACTGTTCTGAGGTTGGTAGTATAGCAGCTATCCGACTGTCCCTTACTGGTGTTGGTAGCATCGGTAAGGGGTTTTTTATTATTCTGTTACTGTATGTACCTGCGACGCTCCAAAGAAGCTCGCCTTATATGTGGCTCCGTCGCCCTTACTTCCCCAGATGAGGGAGCAGCCAAACAGCGCCTTTGCTCCGTGCATTACCTCGAAGCCTTTCTGTTTCCAGCCCGCCCAGGTGTTTACCTCTTCGGCAATGCCTGCGGCCGCTTTGCTCTGCTGAATCCGTTTTTCGTTGATCTCCTCGGCTTTTGCTGAAAGCCATGCTCTATGCAGTGCTTCTGCAAAGCTGATCCCTTTTGTCTTCCGGAAGGTATTCCAGGCCTTCAACATGATCTTTCTAAGGTTGTACTTCATACTCTGTATCGTCCTTTCTTTGCTCTTTCAAAGGTTCCCCAGCCCCGGCAGGCTTTAAGGCTATCGTAGGCTTTTGGCCGTCTCATTCTCTTCTTATCCTTTCCCGGTGTTGTGTTGGTGTCTCCGGTACGCTTGCGCCCCATCGTTTTCACCCTTCGCTGTTTTGTTTTCCTTTGATGATTGCATTATAGTACATGTACATGTTCATTTCAATCCGCATACTGCACAAACATGTACATGTATTTTAGTTTATTTTGTACATGTACATATGTTGCTATTCGTGGTAATATTATCGTAGAGTGAAATAGGTGTCTTTATATTTCAGTACCCACATTTTGCAGAAAGAAGGTGTAAACATGCCATTATCTGAAAACCAAAAGCAGGCGCGCTACAATTACGCAAAGAAGAGTCTAAAGCGCATCCCGCTCGACGTCCAAAAAGAAGAGTATGAGCAGATCAAAGCGGCGGCGGATGCGGCGGAAGAGTCCGTAAACGGCTATATCAAGCAAGCCATCCGGCAGCGAATGCAGCGCGATGCCGAGTAGCAGCCCTGCTCCCAACGTTCCGCTTGCCCTGTCCGCCGGTTCCGTGCTATAATGTTTTACGTTCCATAATTCCCAGTAGTGGGGCTCCTGTGTGTTTTCTCGTCCAGCACACAGGAGTTTTTTATTTTTGACATTATTTTTTAAGATAAGGATCCGTCTTTAATTTCTGATTTTCCGGAAAAGTCACTTTCCACAGCGGGTCATTTTCCATAAAGCAAATTTGCGCCGGTGTAAACGCAGACTTTGGAACAAATTCCGGTATGTGTTTTACAACTTCTACACCATCATTTTTCCAATCGCTTTCAAGCATTTCATCAACATATTTCGAAGATACATATTGATCTAATACCAGGTCGATGCTTTCTATCATTTTTTTTCGCAATAAAACTTTTTTATCTGGTAAATACAATTTTATTCCTCCCTTGTTTCATAGCCCATTTCTTCAAGCCACTTTGTATATTCTTCTTCCGTTGGTTCATATTCTTCTTGTGGTTCCTGTTGTATTTCTGTTTCGCTCGTTTCTGGTGTTTCCTTATCTGCTGCATTTTCATTGGTTTCAGGTTTCGAAACTTCTTTTTGATATCTTTTGTGATTTTTAGAAAATCCTCTCATTGCCTTTAACAAGTTTTCTACTGGTTCGCCTTTGATCTTCCAGTTGTCTTTTTCCATCCGACTGTAAAACGCTGCAATTCCATTTGCTGATAAGTTTACCTTACCCTCATCTGCACATTGTCTGCAATCCATAAGAGTAAAGGGAGATGCACCGCCGGCGCCAGCAGGAGGCGGTGGCGTCTCCCCTTCTTTAAGAGTAAGAGAATTATAAAGAGTATTATCTAACTCTTTATCTTCTCTTACTTTACTCTTATCTTTTATCTTATCTGTGTTACAGGTTGTTACCGAAGCGTTACCTTGCGTTACATCGCCGTTACATTGTAACGCTTTTCTATCTCTGTACTGCCTGACACGCTCAGCGCTATCACATTCTTTTCCTACGTTTTCAATCGCTTCAGGTATGTAATAGCCCTCTTGATCTTTGTCGTTTGAACGAACAATCATATTGTTGGAGACAAGAAATTCTATCGTTGTTTTGACAAGTTCTGTAGATTCATCAAATTCTTCGGCAAGCTCTTCTTCTATGGAATCATAGATACCTTGATAATGAATGTATCCTTGATTATCAAGGCTAAGTAAAAGCATTCGTAAATATATAATTTGCATATCTTTTCCGTTTTTCTGTCGTTTCATTTTCTTTTGTACAAGCTGATTAAAATATGTATTTTTCAGCTTAAACCAATATAAGTTTTTGCTTGCCATTATTGTGCTGTTACCTCCTGCTTCTGACCTGCTCCCGGCTCCGCTTCAAAGCCGAAGTATTTCTTTTCAAAGAACTTGATCGGAACTTTGCCGGACACCGTAAGATAGCCCGCGTCCTGCAGCTCTTTGTTCATGCCCCGGATCAGCTCGTAGGCCTTACCGAGGGAAACGCCCATCGTCTCTGCGACCTCTGCGGCCGTCATAAACTGCTTTTTCATGTTCTCACCTCCCTGTACTGCTCCCGGTTCCGCGTTCTGTGCCCAGGATCACGCGCTATTCGCCCGAATTTCGGCTTCAAACCGTGATAGGCATTTCTATGCTTGCACTGTTCTGAGCGTGAAAAACGCTTCTACGGGTTGCCTTTCATCCTTAAGCCACCGCCCCCGGCGCTTCGGTTTAGTTTTCAGTTTCGAGAATGTCGGTCACGTCAACGCCCAGTGCAGCGGCGATCTTTTCACCTACCGTATCCGAACAGCTCCGACCCGCTTTGATACCGTTTACGGTTACTCTGGAAACACCCGCAAGTTCTGCAAGTCGTTTCTGGGTCATGTCGTGCTTTGTCATTGCTACAACAAACTTTACTCTATCAATTCGCATTGTCTCACCTCCTCGAAATTCAATTAATTTGATTTTCACATTCATGATAAATCATTTATTTTGAATTGTCAACATTAAAATCATTTATTTTGAATCGATTATTTACATTTGTTCAAAATTGGGGTATTATCTACTATAAGGAGGGTTGCATATGCCAAACAAAGAAATTGGTGAAATATTTACTAAGAATTTAAAACAACTATTGCTTGATAATGCTATGACATCTAAAGAATTTGCAGACAAAATAGGCTTTAAAGCTTCCTCCGTTTCAATGTGGCTTACCGGAAGAAGCCTGCCACGTATGGGAACACTAGATAAAATTGCTGACTTATTCAATGTTACTGTTGAGGATCTTGTAACAGAAAGAAAATCAGAGCCTATAACAATAGCCGCGCACTTTGAGGGCGATAAATTCACGCCCGAAGAGTTGAGACAAATAGAGCAGTTTGTAGAGTTTGTAAAAAGCAAACGCCCACCAAAAGAAGAGACATTTTTAAACGCTGCCCACGACATGGGAGCAACGCCAGAACAGCGGTGGAACGCTGAAAGCATTATGCAGGATGATTCCGAATGGGATGACATACCGGCACCAAAGCGGGCAACTGCTCCCACCCACCGGCACGAAGAGGAGCTTCTGGCGGCACACGCCCGCACCGATGTGGAACAAACGCCGGAAGATATTCAACACGATCTTGATATCATGAACGATGATTCAAAGTGGAACAAATAAGGGAGTAGAAAACAGCGACACCCTTCTTGATACAGGCAGCACAAAGGGAGTGTCAAAACCGTTACACCCTTTCAAAGCAAAGAACCGGCGTGGAGCAGGACGCATCCCGGCGAATGTGATCCCGTTTTTGGATTCCGTCGTAATGGCAACAACCGTACATCGAGTACGCAGAAAGTCTTCTAATGTCGCGATTTGCGACTTTAAAAAAGCACAATAACGATTCGTTATCAAGTACGCAGAAGCCGCCGAATTTTCGGCATCTCATGGGGTCCAGAATCGGGACTGCATCAAGTCACCCCATGGAGTCACGAAGCGTTACCCCATCTGCTCCATACAGTACGGGAGCAGCTCAACAGCAATACGGCGGCGAGTCGTCATAAAGGAAGAGTGAACCGTTTTCCATTTTTGAAAAGCACTTTCGCTCTTTTTTGAGCATAAGTCTTGCAACCTGCTCATTTTTGAGCAAGTTGGTAAACAAGGTTTGCAAACAAGATTGGTTTTTCATTTCGGGAATACCAATACCGGAACCGGTGGAGCATTTCGCTTCCCAAAAACGGGAAGCAATATTGGTTGCTCATTTTTGAGCAGGCAATATCAGAAGCAGACGCTTTCCAAAAAATGGAAAGCAAGTTTTACTCATTTTTGAGTATATCCCAGTTTTCAGGTTTTTCCCAAAAATGGGACAAATTGCCCGTCTCGACATCAATGTCGAATGGTTTCTTCCAGAAATGGAAAAAAGGGAAGATGAACGACTTTCAGACAAAATTGTCCAAAAACTCTTAGCCAGAAATGACTGACAGCCCCACAGGATCGCAGGAAAGCAGGGTGTAAAACTCTTTGCACCCAACTGCTCCAGAAAACCCCAGTTTTACACCGTCGAATTTTCAACGCCTGCAGACGATGAACAACTCGTTCAGCGTTTCGACAGTTCAGAAGTATCTAACGTATGTTCGGCGAACTGGAAACCGAAAGGGACGTCCGAAACGTTCACCCCTATTTTATCTAACATATGTTCGCTTGAAACTCAAAAAAGAACGGTTCCCCGCCCGATCAGTGGGAGCAGGAGCCGCCCATCTTCAACATACAATCAACCTTTCGTTTTTAAGCCACCGCCCCCGGCCAGAATGGAAGGAATGATTTTATGCCGTCATATTACGACAATAAAACAAAAAACTGGTATTGCATTTTCTACTATACCGACTGGACCGGAACCAGAAAGCAGAAGAAAAAGCGCGGATTCGAGCGCAAGAAGGACGCCCAGGAATGGGAACGTGACTTTCTGCAGATGCAAGCAGCACAACCCGACATGCCGTTTTCTACGCTCGCTGAGCTGTATCTGAAGGACAAGGAGCAGAATACAAAGTTTGCGACCTATCGAGTGCATAAGATGCGGGTTGATACCTGGCTGCTCCCTGTATTCGGAAATCGCCCCATCAATGCCATCATGCCGGTTGATGTGAGGAATTGGCAAGGGTACCTTAAAACAGCCATCAGCGCCCAGAATAAGCCGCTCTCAGATGGCTATAGGCATGATCTCTTTGTCGAGTTATCCGGCGTGTTTAATTTTGCTATGCGCTTTTATGGGTTGTCAGTGAATCCTTGTAAGGTTGTGGGCAATACGCCCGTAAAGCACAAGAAGAAACTGAATTTTTGGACGAAAGAAGAATTTGACCGTTTTCTTTCAACCTTTGACGTGGCTGATCCGTTCCGGATGGCGTATCTCACCCTGTACTATACCGGAATGAGAATCGGGGAGCTGCAAGCGCTCACTGCTTCAGACGTCGACACCGAAGCGGGCACTATTACCATTTCGAAAACGTATCATAGAAAATATGGCGTTGAGATGATAACGACGCCAAAGACCCCAAAAGCAAACCGAACAATAACGATACCGAAGTTCCTTTGTGCGGCTCTTCAAGAATACATCAACAAAATATACCAGCCGGACGCAGACACAAGAATTTTCCCTTACTCACATTCCAGCTATACAGATGCCTTTCGGTCCCACACAAAGAAAGCAGGTGTAAAGCCTATTCGCTTGCACGGCCTGCGCCATTCCCATGCGTCCCTGTTGATCGAGCTTGGTTTCTCCGTCCTGCTGATCTCGGAGCGTCTGGGGCATGAGAACGTTTCTACCACGCTCAACATTTACGCGCACCTGTTCCCGTCAAAGCAAAGCGAGGTTGCGGAAAAACTTGACCTTTTGCAGACGAAATAACGCCATTTATTACCAAAATCTTACCACGGAGCAGAGAAAAACCCCGGAAACGCCTATAAATAAAGCATTTCCGGGGTTCTCTATAGAAATCTTAAGAATTTCTGTATTTTTGTATAATTTTATAACCTTCAAAATTTGAATTTTAGAAAACTGTATGTTAGAATGAAGTGTACTGTTTGCAAAAGAACAGCAGAGATGCCCCCAATGACAGGGGCGTGGACTGAAATAACAAACGAGGAGGACCCACCTATGATTGCACTGATCGACTATGATGCCGGAAATATAAAAAGCGTGGAAAAAGCCTTTCAAAGCCTTGGAAAAGAGGTCGTACTGACCAGGGATCCAGAAGTATTAAAGCGCGCAGATCACGTCGTTCTGCCGGGTGTCGGCAGTTTTGGAGATGCGATGGAAAATCTGAACCGCTATCATCTGGTACCGGTCATTCATGAAATCGTAGAAAAAGGGACTCCGTTTCTTGGAATCTGTCTCGGACTGCAGATCCTGTTTGAACGCAGCGAGGAGAGCCCGGGCGTGGAAGGCCTTGGCTTGTTAAAAGGAGAAATCCTTCGGATTCCGGACAAAGAGGGCTTAAAGATTCCGCACATGGGCTGGAATTCCATCCATCTGCAGAACGAGGGACGCTTATTCAAAGGCATCTCGCAGGAGTCTTACGTCTACTTTGTCCACTCCTACTATCTGAAAGCAGAAGAGGAGGAAATTATAAAAGCAACGACAGAGTACAGTACACACATCCATGCATCCGTGGAAAAAGGAAATCTGTTTGCCTGCCAGTTCCACCCGGAAAAGAGTTCAGATCTTGGACTTGCCATTCTGAAAAACTTTGCGGAAATTGGAGAGGAGGACTAAGCGATGTTTACAAAACGAATTATCCCATGTCTGGATGTAAAAAACGGAAGAGTCGTAAAAGGCGTTAATTTCGTCGATTTAAAAGATGCCGGAGACCCGGTGGAGATTGCAAAAGCGTACGACAAGGCAGGAGCCGATGAAGTTGTGTTCCTCGACATCACCGCCTCCTCCGACCAGAGAGGAACGGTCATCGATATGGTGCGCAAAGTAGCAGCAAACGTCTTCATCCCATTCACCGTCGGCGGCGGAATCCGTACCGTAGACGATTTCAAGATGCTGCTCCGCG
>OCPP01001854.1_pt1 | contig 10333 bp, 10 predicted proteins | sample 1538211 | NCBI WGS metagenome assembly OCPP01 (sample SAMEA2580193, study PRJEB22360) | human gut metagenome | biome: human gut; feature: human-associated habitat; material: faeces | place: Denmark | collected 2008/2010
CACCGGCGGAGGGGGGGGCCGGCCGGGGGGGGAAGCGGAAGCCGCCGGTCCGTGTCCGCTCCATCCGCCGGAAGGTGCGGTGGGCTGTGGTGGCGTGGGCTACTCCGTCGTGGGGGCTGCAGGCCGCCCAGCCGGAAAATTCGGCCGGGAGCAGCTGCCGCTGGCCCTTCTGGGCCAGATACCAGCAGTCATCCTCAGCACTGTACACAAAGTCGCAGGAGACCCGCCGGGGGCGGTTGGCCTCGGTGTCCCGGGGCTTGGGGCGGAGAGCGATGGCCCGCCCGGTGAAGCAGCGGGCAAAATCCGTCACCGCCATCGTGCAGTTCACAGCCCCGTCGCTGTCGGCGGTGGGGTCGTTGAGCAGGACATAATCGGCGAGGACCGCGTCGTCGTGGCCGAAGCCCCGCAGACCCATCCAGACCCCGATGGGGTCCCGCTGGCCCCGGATGCGGCGCTCGATGCGCACGGCCACGGAACAGCCGTCGTGTATCTGCTCCCGCAGGTCCTGCAGGTCCATCCACGCCTGCCAGCAGGGAAAACCGCAGCAGCCCGCTGCCGCGGCGGCAAAAGCGCCGTTGCTGGTGCTGCCGGTGGTCTTGTCCTCCATGACGTAGGCCACCTCTTCGGGCAGGATGTCCTCGCCCCAGCGGTTCATCAGGGCCGCCATCACCAGCGGCAGGTCCATGTCCCGGCCAAAGCTGGGGTCATGGGCCGAGAGGCAGTATTCCGGTAAGTACAGGCGGCGGTTGATGGGGTGGCCGCCCTGCTTATCCCACGCAAGGGGGCGGACCGCCGCCGCCAGCAGCCGGAGTGCCGGGGTGACTTTGTCGTCGTTGGTCGAAAGATTGACCTGAAGCTGGACGCCGGTGCCGCCGCCGGGCAGCGCCACCGTCACGGTGTCGCCCATCAGGAAGATGAGGCCGTCGTCGCTGTGGGTGCTGATGCTGGCCCGGGGATAATCCGGCGCCCACTTGCCAAAGCTCATCCAGCCCGTCCAGCTGCCGCCTGCGTAGACGCGGCAGCGCACCTCCACCATCGTGTTCTGGGGCGCGTGGGCGTTCCAGCTGACGTTCAGGTTGCAGAAGGCCGGCATGGCGAACTCGGGCGTCGTGTAGCTGCCGTATTGCAGGTACCGCCCGGCCACGCTGTCCAGCACGACGCTGCCGTTGTCCAGCGCCACATTATCGAGCTGTCCGCGGGAAAATGTCTCCGTGCCCTGCAGCACCAGATTGTTCCGCTGTTCCATTGCACGCATCCCCTTTCCGCGTCGGTGTGTCGTTTATTCCTCGTCATCGCTGCGCTCCTCGGCCATCTCGGCTTCATACTCGGCGTCGTGGAGCCTGCGGATGTTCTCCTCGATGCGGAACACCCGGTCGAGGTCGCCGTAGACGATCTGGCTGGTGATCTCCACCTGAAACCAGAAGCCGAACACCAGCATGAGCAGCAGGCCCAGCGGCATACAGAGGATGACGAGGCCCCAGAACAGCACTGTCACGAGAGACGCGGCCAGTGCGTGGGGCAGGAAAGCGATCATGCAGTTGACGCTGTTCTTGAGCGTCTGGCCAAAAGGCTGGTCCAGCAGGACCACCTGGGGCCACATGTAGGAGAACAGCATGTGGAAGATGACGAGGTTGAGCACCGTGGCCACCCACATCCCCACGCCGACGTTGGTGCCGTGGTAGAGCAGGTTGAAGCAGAAGTACACGAGGAAGACCTGCACCGTGACCACGACGCAGTAGAGCAGGCCCGGCAGGATGCTGGCTTTGAAGTTCTGCTTGAAAGCCTTGCGGTAGGTGGTCCACCAGTAACCGGCCTCGTCGCGCAGAGCGCGCAGGACGGTGTCGTACATGCCTGCCAGCACCGGCCCGGCCAGGATGCCGCCCACGGCGGCGCTGAGCACCATGACGGGCAGGCTGTTCATCAGAAAGCCGATGTACACCAGACAGATGACGGGCAGAAAGCCCAGACAGGTGAGCAGGTTTGCAAGGAACATCCCGCTCATATCCCGGCCCACCAGCTCGAAGAAGCGGCCTACGCCGGTCTTGCGGGGGGCGTCCTTTTCGACGCCCGGCCCGGACTTGAAATCGTTTGCAGAAGGGAACAGACTCATGTTGTGTGGATATCCTCTCTCGCTGTCCCGAAAGACGGCTTACATTGCACAGCACGGTTTTGGCAGGAAACGCCATTGTGCTGGCTTTCTGATTATAAATATACCCGGATTTTGTGGATTTTGCAAGCCGCAAAGCCCTCCAAATGTAAAAAAAGTATTTCCTCTCCCTTTTTGGGGCGGAGTGTGATACAATAGAAACGGCTTTTTGAGCCAGAAGGAGGTATCGCTCTGTGAGCATTTTCCGCACCATTGCGTTATTCGTTTATCTGTTCGGGTACATGATCGTCCATTACAGTGTGCTATGCAAAGCCGAGCGTGCGCTGGCCGCAGGCGACACCGAGACGGTGCGCCAGCTGGTAAAAAAGCACATTCCCCATTGGAGCAAAGGCATCCTGAACGTCACCGGCGTCCGGCTCAGCGTCGAGGGACTGGACAACATCCCGAAGGATGGCCCCTGCGTCTTTGTGGCGAACCACCGCAGCTATTATGACATCCCGCTGCTGCTGGCCAGCCTCGATGAGCCCTACGGCATCCTCGCCAAGGAAGAGCTGGGAAAAATTCCTCTGCTCAACCGCTGGATGAAGCTGCTGGGCTGCGTTTTCGTCCAGCGCGACGATGTCCGCGCCTCGGTGCGCGCGTTGAACGACGCCACCGCCATCGTGGAGAGCGGCCGGAGCTTCATCATCTTCCCGGAAGGCACCCGCTACAAGGGCGAAGAGGGCGGCGCCGGTGAGTTCAAGGCCGGTGCCTTCCGCATCGCGGTCAAGACCGGCGCGCCGGTGGTGCCGGTGGCCATCTCCGGCGCACGGGGCCTGTTCGAGGCCCACGGCAACCGGGCCACCCCCGGCACGGTATACGTCCGGGTGCTGCCGCCCATCCGGACGGCAGGCATGAGCCGGGCCGAGCAGAAGCAGCTGCCCGACGCCGTCCGCCAGACCATCCTGGCAGAGCTTTAAGACTTTGGAGGACATTGCCTCATGGCAAGCTACCGTTACGAGCGCGACATCGACCCGAAGGACACTGCCCCCCGCAAGGAAAGACAGTACACCCGCAAGGAGCGCTGGGCCAACTGGTGGGACTATAACCTGAAATGGGTCATCATCATCGGCATCGCCGCGGCTTTTGCGGCCTACAACTTCATCGGACAGTATTTCTTTGTCACCAAGCCCGATCATAACGTGGCCGTGGTGGCTCCCTACTATCTGCCCGAGGACACCGTGAACGCTTTGCAGGATGCACTGGCCGCCTACGGCGAAGACCGCAACGGCGACGGCAAGGTGGTCGTGACCCTCAACGTCTACACCCTCGACTACTCCGACACTGAGACCCAGACCGAGAGCGCCGCCTATCTGACCATGGCCGGCACCACCAAGCTGGCCGCCGACGTACAGGGCGGCCTCAGCTCTGTTTTCCTGCTCTGGGACCCGGCGGGCTTTGAAGAAAGCACCGGCTCGCTGCGGTATCTTGACGGCACTTTGCCCTCCGCCGACAGCGACGAGGACTGGTGGAACATGGTCTACAAGTGGGATGACTGCCCGGTCCTGGCTGGCCTCGACCTCGGTGACTACGGCCCCGACACCACCCAGAGCAGAAGTGGTTCCAGTCAGGAGTATATGTCCCGGTTCTATGTGGGAATGCGGGGCGCGTGGAACAGCGGCACGGCGGATAACCTCGCCGGAGGCGAAGAATTCTGGCAGAAGCTGACCGAAGGCGCTGTCTCCACGGCAGCCCCGGAGGGCTGAACCATGCGATACCGTGTTCTCTCCAAGGGGAAGGCAAAGCATCTCAGCATCCCTGAAAAGCCTGCCGAAAAAACTGCATCTCTGAAGGCTGCCGACCTCGACAACCCCTATGGCCGGGTGTTCGGCACCCCCCGCAGCAGGGAAGACCTGCGCAAATAAGCAAGAACGCCCTCTCCGGCAGCGCCGGAGGGGGCGTTTTGGTTGCAATCTCTTCGCGTTGACGGCCCCGGATTTGAAATATTATCCACTCTCAAAGAGAGCCGGGCTTGTTGTTTCCTCATCCGGGTTATGGTATACTTACTAGGTATCATCACTGTAGGAACTGAAATTTTACCCAAAGGATGTGGAAGGATGGACACACTGGAACAAGCCCGCGCCGAGATCGACGCGGTGGACGGGCAGCTTGCCGCCCTGTTTGAGCGGCGGATGGCCGCTGTGCTTAGCGTCGCCCAATACAAACAGGCCCACGGCCTGCCGATTTTTGACGCCGCGCGGGAGGCGGCGGTACTGGAAAAGGCTGCGGCCCGCATCCGGAACGCCGCCCTCCGGCCTTACTATAAAGACCATGTCCAGAACATGATGGATGTCGCCAAGCAGTACGAAGCTGAGGTGCTGGGCCGGAACCGCGCCGCCTATCAGGGCGTGGAAGGCGCTTTCGCCCACATCGCGCTGCGGGCGCTCTTCCCCCACGCGGAGGCTGTCAGCTGCCCGACGTGGGACGAGGTGTTCGATGCCGTCAGCCGGGGCGACACCGCCCACGGCGTTGTGCCGTTTGAAAACAGCCACGCAGGCGACGTCTCCGCTGTCCTCGACTTGTGCTACAACCACCCCGAGCTGTGGGTGGTGGACGTCTACGACCTGCCCATCTCCCAGAACCTGCTCGTCCTGCCCGGCACCCAGCTGGCCCAGCTCAGGCACGTCTACAGCCATCAGCAGGCCATCGCCCAGAGTGAGACGTTCTTAAAGCAGTTCCGTCTGCCCGCCACGGCCATGCCCAACACGGCCATGGCCGCAAAGTTCGTGGCCGAGTCGGGCGACCCGTCCAAAGCCGCCATCGCCAGCGCCGAGACAGCCGCCCTCTACGGGCTGGAAGTCCTCGTCCCCAGCATCAACACCGACGGCGACAACACCACCCGCTTCATCGTCCTCAGCCGCGAAAAGCCCACCGTGGGCAACCGCTTCTCGCTGCTGTTCACACTGGACAACAAACCCGGCAAGCTGGCTGAGGTCATCCAGGTCATTGGCCGCTTCGGCTACGACATGGAGTCCATCAAGAGCCGTCCGCTGCCCCATGTCCCTTTTGATTATTATTTTTACGTCGAGCTGGTGGGCGACCCCTCCGCCGACGAGACCGCCGCGCTGCTGCGTGAGCTGGACCATACCTGCCGCACGGTGCGGCTGTTAGGAGTGTATACAAAATGAGTGGATTTATCGGCACCAAGCTCACCATGAATCTGGGTGAGCGCAGCTATGACATCATCCTGAAAAACGGCGCACTGGAAAATCTGTACCAGTTTGCCCGCCTCGACCGCCGGGTGGCGGTGGTGACGGACGCAGGCGTTCCCGCCGAGTACGCACAGCGTGTGGCCGACCAATGCCGCGACGCAAAAATTATTACTGTCCCGCAGGGCGAGGCCAGCAAGAGCATGAAGATCCTCGAAAGCGTCCTGCGCCAGATGCTGGAGTTCAACATGGGCCGCGGCGACCTCGTCATCGCCGTGGGCGGCGGCGTCGTGGGCGATCTGGCGGGTTTTGCCGCTTCCATCTATATGCGCGGCATCGACTTCATCAACTGCCCCACCACCACCCTCTCGATGATCGATTCCTCCATCGGCGGCAAGACCGCTGTGGACCTGGGGGAGACGAAGAACATCGTCGGCTCCTTCTGGCAGCCCAAGCTGGTCATCGTAGACCCCAGCACCCTCGCCACCCTGCCCCGCCGCCAGTACATCAACGGTCTGGCCGAGTCGGTGAAGGCCAGTCTGCTGGCCGACCCGGAGCTGTTCGCCATCTTCGAGAAGGGCGACATCGACGGGCAGATCGGCGAAATTATTTACCGCAGCCTCCGTTTCAAAAAGAGCATCGTCGAGCAGGACGAGACGGAGCATGGGATGCGCAAGGCCCTCAATTTCGGCCACACCATCGGCCACGGCATCGAGGCCGTCAAGGGCGTCAAGGGACGCCGCACCGTGGGCCTCTACCACGGCGAGTGCGTGGCTCTGGGGATGCTGCCGATGATCGAGTCCAAGGCACTGCAGAAGCGCGTCCGTGCGGTCTACCGCCGTCTGGGCCTGCCCCTGCGTACCGCCTGCAACAAGGACAAGGTCTACGCCGAGATGCTCCACGACAAAAAGGCACAGGGCGGCCAGATCACCGTCATCAAGGTGCCGGGCCTTGGCTGCTGGCGCGCGGAGACCATCCCGGTGGAGGGTCTGCGCCCCCTGCTGGGCATGGAGGACTAAAGCCATGAAAAACACCTTTGGCAGCGCATTGGCGCTGACCATCTTCGGCGAGAGCCACGGCCGGGCCATCGGCGGGGTGCTGGACGGCATGGCCGCTGGTGTGCCGGTGGATGAGGAATTCATTGCCGCCTGCATGGATAAGCGCCGCGCCCGTGGCGACGGGCTTTCGACGCCCCGCGTGGAGGCTGATAAAGTTCAGCTGCTCTCCGGCGTCATGAACGGTCACACCACCGGCACGGCCATCGCCCTGATGATCGAGAACCAGAACACCCGCAGCGGCGACTACGCCAAGACGGCCGACCTTCTCCGCCCCGGCCACGCGGACTATACCGCCTACGCCAAATACCACGGCTTTCAGGACGCCCGGGGCGGTGGACACTTTTCGGGCCGCATCACTGCCGCGCTGGTGGCAGGCGGTGCCATCGTGCTGGGTGCGCTGAACCGCGCCGGCATCGACATCACCACCCACATCGCCCGCTGTGCCGGCATTTCCGACACGCCCTTTGCGCTGGACGATGCCGCCGCACTGGCCGCTCAGGTGAGCGTGCTGGAAAGCAGGGACGAGGGCTTCGCCCTGCTGGATGCTTCCGTCGAAGAGCCGATGAAAACGGCCATCCGTGCCGCCGGTTCGGAGGGCGACAGCGTGGGCGGCATCCTTGAAACAGCCATTCTCGGCCTGCCCGCCGGTGTGGGCGAGCCGTATTTTGACAGCGTGGAGAGCCTTATTTCCCACATGGCGTTTTCGGTGCCTGCCGTGAAGGGCATTGAGTTCGGCACCGGCTTCGGCTTCGCCGACCTGAAAGGCTCTGAGGCCAACGATGCCTTCCGCATGAAGGGCGATTCGGTGGTCACGGCCACCAACCACAACGCGGGCATCAACGGCGGCATCACCAACGGAATGCCTGTCGTCTTCCGCACCGCTGTCAAGCCGACGCCCAGCATCTACAAAGAGCAGGAGACGGTGGATTACATTGCAAAGCAGGACGCGCCCCTCTCCATTCAGGGCCGTCATGACCCCTGCATCGTGCCTCGCGCCGCCATCGTCCAGACCTGCGCCGCCGCGCTGGCTGTGGGCGATTTGATGACCGCCCGCTATGGCACCGCATGGATGGAGCGGCCCACCAGCTACCGCAGGGAGGGACTGTGATGGAATACGGACTCATCGGCTCGAAACTGGGCCATTCCTACTCGAAGATCATCCATGAGATGCTCTGCGGCTATCGCTACGACCTCTGCCCGCTTCCCACCGAAGAGGAAGCCCGGGCTTTCCTCATCAGGCGGCAGTTCAAGGCCATCAATGTCACCATCCCCTATAAGCGGCTGGTGATGGAATACTGCACCTACATCGACCCCCGTGCCAAGGCCATCGGCGCGGTGAACACCGTGGTCAACAAGAACGGCCTGCTCTACGGCTACAACACCGATTATCTCGGCTTTGCCCACCTGTGCGACGCCCACGGCGTCGATTTTGCGGGCAGGACCGTCCTCATCCTCGGCACCGGCGGCACCCACAACACCACCAGCGCCGTCGCCCGCGACAAGGGCGCGGCCAGAGTGCTCACCGTCAGCCGGACGCCGGACGCCGCCAAAGGCCAGTTCTCCTATGAAGAGGCTGTTGCCAGCGGCGCACAGATCGTCATCAACACCACCCCCGCCGGAATGTACCCCAACGTGGGCGTGTGCAGTCTGGACGTGGCAAAAATGCCCGGGCTGGAAGCTGTGCTGGACGTGGTGTACAACCCCGATAAGACGGAGCTCATCCTCCGGGCCGAAGAGGCCGGGATCCCGGTGGCTGTGGGCGGCCTCGAGATGCTGGTGGCGCAGGCCGTGTATGCCGCCGAATACTTCCTCAGCCGGAAGTTCGACGACGCAGCAGGGGAGATCGGCCGCATCACTGCCGCACTCCGCCGCGATATGCTCAACGTGGCCCTCATCGGAATGCCCTCCAGCGGAAAATCCACCGTGGGCCGTGCATTGGCCGAGAGGCTGGGCAAAAAGTTCATCGACCTCGACGAGGAGATCGTCAAGGCCGACGGCCGCAGCATCCCCGACATCTTTGCCGCCGAGGGCGAGGACGGCTTCCGTGCGAAGGAATCCGCCCAGACCGCCCGCTTTGCCAAAGAGGGACGACAGCTGCTCTCCTGCGGCGGCGGCATCATCAAGCGGGGCGAGAATCTGCGGGCGCTGCATCAGAACGGCGTCGTGCTCTTCCTCGACCGGCCCCTGGATGCGCTGACGGTGGGCGGCGGACGTCCGCTCTCGTCCAGCACCGAGGCGCTGAAAAAGATGGAGGCGGAGCGCCGCCCCCTGTATCTCGCGGCGGCAGACGCCGTTATCCCGAACAGCGGCACGGTGGAGGACGCCGTGACCGCCGCAATGGAGGCACTGGATGAAATTTTTAGTCATTAACGGCCCCAACCTCAACATGATGCACTTCACCGAGCCGGGCGTGACCGGTCAGCTGGATTACAACGGCCTGCTGGATTACCTCGAACTGTGCTGCACCAAGATGGGCATGGAAGTGGAATTTTTCCAGTCCAACCACGAGGGCGACCTCATCGACGAGATCCAGTCTGCCGCAGGCCGGGCCGACGGCATCATCCTGAACCCGGGCGGCTACGCCCACTACAGCGTCGCCATCCTCGACGCGCTGCGCCTCTGCGGTGTGCCTGCCGTGGAAGTGCTGCTCAGCGAGCCCGATGAGCACGAGCCCTTCCGCAAGACGGACATCGTCTCGTTCGGCTGTCAGGGCCACTTCATCGGTGAGGGCATCAGCGGCTATCTCCACGCTGCCGCCTATCTGGCCCAGCTGCTGCGGCTGGACGGCAGTGCGCACACCCATTTAGTGATGTAAAAATCGACTCTCTTCTGCTGGAAAGCGGAGCAAAGAGGGCGTGGAAAAGAAGGATAGAAAGGAAAAATTTTATGATCATCTCCACCAAAAAGGGTACTCCGAAGGAAGAGCTCGAGAAAATCGTTGACCGCTTCGAAAAGCAGGGCCTCGACGTCACCCTCATCACCGGCAAGGACTACAATGTCTTCGGCCTCGTGGGCGATACCACCAAGATCGACGAGCGCGACGTCCTCGCCAACCCCTGGATCGACAACGTGACCCGTGTTTCCGCCCCCTATAAGCGTGCCAACCGCCTCTTCCACCCGGCAGATTCCGTCATCGACTGCGGCGGCGTGAAGATCGGCAGCAAGGAGAAGGTCGCTGTCATGGCCGGCCCCTGCAGCATCGAGAGCGAAGAGCAGGCCCTCCGCATCGCACAGGGGGTCAAGGCCGGCGGCGCGACCCTCTTCCGCGGCGGCGCTTACAAGCCCCGCACCTCTCCCTACTCCTTTCAGGGCCTCGAGACCGAGGGCATCCTTGACATGGTAAAGGCCCGCGAGGCCACCGGTATGCCCATCGTCTCCGAGCTGATGAGCGAGGAGCGCATCCCCGAGTTCGAGGAATATGTGGACGTGGTGCAGATCGGCGCCCGCAATATGCAGAACTTCCAGCTGCTCAAGGCTGTGGGCAAGATGCACAAGCCCGTTCTGCTCAAGCGCGGCCTCTGCAACACCATCGAAGAGTGGATCATGAGCGCCGAGTACATCATGGCCGGCGGCAACGAGCAGGTCATCCTCTGTGAGCGCGGTATCCGCACCTTCGAGAAGTACACCCGCAACACCCTCGACCTCTCCGCTGTGCCTATCATCCACGAGAAGACCCATCTGCCCGTCATCGTGGACCCCAGCCACGCCACCGGCAAGGCAAACCTCGTGGAGCCCATGATGATCGCCGCTGTCGCCGCCGGTGCCGACGGCCTTGAGGTGGAAGTCCACTACGACCCCCGCCACGCATGGAGCGACGGCGCACAGTGCCTGACCCCCGACGCCTTTGCGCAGGCTATGGCAAAGTGCCGTCAGGTCGCATGGGCCATCGGCCGGGATATGTGATATGAATGCTACGATAAAACGCGCCCCCGGCGGCATCGGCGGCACCATCACCGCGCCGCCCAGCAAGAGCATGGCGC
>OCPP01001861.1_pt1 | contig 10315 bp, 8 predicted proteins | sample 1538211 | NCBI WGS metagenome assembly OCPP01 (sample SAMEA2580193, study PRJEB22360) | human gut metagenome | biome: human gut; feature: human-associated habitat; material: faeces | place: Denmark | collected 2008/2010
TCAAAGACAATATGGCAAATATGTGTGCAAAAGTAACTTCGACCTATATGGAATTTACTCTTGCATTTGGTCCAAAACTGGAATTTAGTTTTTCATTTAAGTGCATATAATATCCCTTTTTCTTCAAATCTTCAATCTCCACAAAACCAAACATATTTTCGAATTTTAAGTCAATATCCTGTTCTCCCAGAAAAGCACATGAATTAAATCTTCTATCTTTCATCGAATTCATAAACATGAAAAAAGTAAGATCATTTCTCAGAACCAACCCGGCATTTTCAAATAATCCTATCATCTTTTCTACGTGTTCTTCTTTGGGGATATCATAAACTACCGCGATATAAAATTCAAAATTATATGGATTATTATTCACAAAAATTGCTAGCATTTCCAACGAAGATGAATCCTGTTCTTTTAGTAATTCTTTAAATAATGCTTTCAGGTGTGATCTTTTTCCATACTCTCCCTGCCAGATGTAATTTTTTTCCATATAACTGATTCTCACTTTCCTAACAGTTCTTTCAGATTTGCTGTTGCCTGATCATACTTTTTCTTTGCTGCGATCACATCAACCTCTGCTTTTTCAATCTTTTCTTCTAATGCTTCCTTACTTGTTTTTCTTGTTCTTGCCATCTTTATTTTCCTTCCTTATTCTGATTTTTTCAGTTCCTTACTCAGCTCCGATGCAAAGTATTTTATACTATTCGCATCCAATCCAAAGGCTTTCAATATTACTTTCTGCTTTGCTGTTACAGCATGATCCAGCCGGTATATATTATCCGTCTGGCGTGTCATTTCAATCTTCTCAAGTTCCCTGATTGCTGCCGGAACTGTCATATAATTCTGTTTCTTCTCAAGTTTTTCGTTCTCTTCCTGTAATGCAGTATAAATTTTGTTTCGGATTATCAGTGCGATGAATTGTGTAAAAATCCTTCCCTCAACTCCTTCGTTTGTATGTGAACGCATGCTCTTGTTTCCAAGGAATGATTTATCAGAGGCAAAAAGTTTCTCAGATACATCACGGCTCTTATAAAGATGCAGTGCTTCCTTTGCGGTCATCCTTTCGGATGTAATAATAACAAAGTATCCGCATAATGATATTTCCCGTTCTGTCACAGTTGTTTTTTCTTCCGGATATAAAAACACGCCATCTTTATCGTAGTGAAGATAAAAGTATTTTTCGTAAGCTGAACCAAACTCTACTGTTTCATTCTGATGTGACATCAGCAAAGCTGTCCGCTCTCTCAGTGCGTTTTCAAAATGCTCCCGTTCATCAGCATCTTTTGAAATACTATGATAAATATGAATGTATCTCTTTTTTTCATCGCCTTCAAATAAAGTCCTTTGTACTGTTTTTCCATACACACCATAGGCATTCATGTCACAAGAGCGCTTATTTTCGAACGTTCCTTTGTTCTCTAAGATCAAATCACTTATGAAAGAAGACATGCCTTTAGCCATGATCACAAAACTATAACCACATTCGTCTAAATAGCGTATATTTCCACGGCTGAAATATCCCCTGTCCAAAATGAAACCGATTTTTTTATAGCCATACCCAGTGATTTTACCAAGCATGGTCCTAAGCTGTGATACGTCGTTAATACTTCCAGGATAGGCTTCATAAAAGAGTGGTTCTTTATTCTTAAGATCATATCCAACCGAATAGTTGATGATAGCTGAACCGATATCTGTCTTGGCATGACCGAATTCAGCCAGTTCAATCTCTCCGGCCTGACAGTTCTTATTCGTAGAATCATAGGAAATATAAATACGCTCCCTTCGATTTCTCTTTGCATTCCATTCATTCAGAAAGCCTGTACTCTTATCCTTGGTGATGCTCTTAAAGAAATCACTTACCGACGCATCACTATAGATCTTCATACCAGAACTATACAGTGGATGATTGTATGCGTAATCCGGATAATGCTGTGCCACATTGCTTTCTTCTACAATAGAGTAAGAGGCAAGGTCAAGCAATAATGCCATATCCCGCTCAGAGAAGAACTGTCCGAGCAGCTTGTCTAACGAATAATCCAATACTATTTTATGCATTACAGCATATGTACCAACCCGCAGACAGCTGCTACGTTCTGTCCGGTCTTCCATCCCTGATAAGACTGCATCTGGAAAGTATTTCAGAAAGGCTTCGTTAGGAATCATCATAGTGTCATCATCCGCACACACCTTGCCTATAGTTGCTCTCTGTGGATAGGTATATTTTTTCTCCGGATTATAATAGCGATCATACTCATACTTAATATATGTGATATCCCCTCTTCTTAATCGGATCAATTTTCCATGTACATCTGGTATTTTTACTCTTGATTTCAGGTACATATTCGCCTCCTTTATTTAGGCTCATATAGCCCTAAATTTATTATACAGCAAAACCCGTATTTTTGCAATAATTTCCGCAGAAATACGGGCTTTTTTTAATTTTATTTTCGTTAGGGCTACTCATTTTTGGAAGTTAAGGATCCTACGTACTGAAAAAAGGAGTCCAAATGACTCCTTTTTCTAATGCATATCAATTATTTTTAAAATATCGTATATCCGCCATCTACAGCCAAAGCTGCTCCATGGATGAAACTAGCTTCGTCTGATGCAAGGAATGCAATAGCCTGTGCTACTTCGATAGGTTCTCCAGGACGTTTTGCCGGACTCATTCCAATCTTCATTGTTACCGGATGCTGTGGAATTGCAAGCACACGTGCAATCATATCTGTTGCAATCGGTCCTGGAAGAACAGCATTTATACGCACTCCTGTACGTCCATGATCCAATGACATCTGACGGGTGAGTCCAAGAAGGCCATGTTTGGCAGAAGTGTAAGCAAGCCCTCCGCGGCCTGCTGCGGTTGCTGCCATGGAAGCTACATTGACGATGGTTCCAGCCCCTTGTTTTTCCATAATAGGGATTATTTTCTTGCAAAGAACAAATGGTGCTGTGAGATTTGTTGCAAGAACGGTGTTCCATTCATCCATTGTAATCTGATCCATAGTGGCAGTTGTTCCGCCTACTCCTGCATTATTTACGAGAATGTCAATTTTTCCGTAGGTGTCCAGAGCTGTTTTAACCAGGTTATCAAGACTTTCATCAGATGTCACGTCTGTTTTACAGAAAATTGCTTCTCCTCCGGCTGCCTTGATTTCATTCACACAGCTTTCTCCCAGTTCTTCCTTTGTTCCAACAACTATGACTTTTGCTCCTTCTTTTGCAAAGAGTTCTGCGGTTGCTCTTCCGATTCCTCTTGTTGAACCAGTAATGATTGCTACTTTGTTTTCAAACTTCATGGCAATGCCCTCCTTATCTTCTTCCTGTTTCCATGAATGCTGTTCTGTCATACCGTGCGGTAAGCAGATACGGTGCCAGAACATCTGCGTCAATCTCTTCACATAAATTCAGTTTATGAACCATCAGATCATTTGAGGAATACGCACCTCCAATGACTGTTCTGATTGGAAGTTCTCCCCATGGATCATCAATGGACGATTGTAATTTAATCGCTGCAAAACCAGGCTCCCATGAATGGTAATTGTATTCACAGAGATTCTGAAGCAGAGCACCATTCTGGAAATGTGATTTTCCTTCTTTATCCGGTTCGCGGTCAAGGTGGAAGTAGAAACCACCGCCATATGTCTTTTTACCGGCTTCTGGGAACTGATACAGCATTCCGGTCATTGCGTTATTATATTCACCAATCTTGAGATCAATATTTACAAGTTCAGTACCACGACGGCAGACTTGAGCGGTCACATGATCATTGTTTCGACGGATTACAAATTCAGATCCCAGTTTCTTTGGAATTGATCCATTGTCACGTCCACACTGAACTGCCATTTCTGCACCAGTTCCCCCAAGTACAAGCCCTATTGGATATAATCCAAGCTGTGTTCCATATGTACAGTAAACACCAAGGATTGCTTCATAATAATCATCAGCAAAGGTAGGCTCCTTAACATGGCACACAGATACCGTAACTACAGGCACGGAAAATGGTTTTAACGGTGCAGGCAGAACCTTTGCAACCGCCGCAGGATCGGTGAGGTATGCAAGATATATTCCCTCCTGATTTTTCATAAGAGAGATCTTACCGAAATTAGGCATTTCCTCCGGAGCGGTGATAAAGCTTGGAGTTTTGACAGATGTCTTAAACAATTTTCTTGCTGCTTCAAAACCACTTCTGGATGCAGGAGCAATCGTACCGTCTTTCACAGCATTTCCGATAGCCTGAGCATGGATTCCTTTTTCTTTTAATTCTTCAACAAGATGGTTGTCCGGACGGAAACCAAGTGAAAGAACAACAGCATCTGCAGCGACTTCCACATTTATCTTATCGTTCAATCTTTCAAGAACAACTCCATCTTTTTTGATCTCTTTAAGGGCATGTGCCATCATGAACTGGGCATTGTATTCTTTCAATCTTCCACATACATCTGCAACATTTGTATGATTTGCATTAGGAGCAACTTTGTCAAGCATATCCGCAAGTACAACAGTATTTCCTTCGTGACAGAGATATTCTGCTGTTTCAAGTCCCGTAACACCTGCTCCGATGATCATTACTTTTTTATTCTTCAGTCCGGCTTTTCCGGAAAGAATATCTTCGATCGTATATACATTTTCTCCGGTTATTCCGGGAATAGATCCTGGAATGACAGATTTAGAACCTGTTGCTACAAGCACCGCGTCCGGATTCATTTCTGCAATTTTATCCGCAGTCGCTTCCATATCAAGTTTTAATTCAACTCCAAGTTTCTCAAATTCAACATTATAATAATCGGCAATCCAGCCCATACGTTCTTTGAAAGGAGGCTTCTTTGCAAGGTTTATCGTACCTCCAAGCTCACTCTGGCGGTCAACCAGTGTTACCTTCATGCCGCGTTCAGCAAGTGTTTTAGCAGCGATCATACCACATGGACCGCCACCAACAACTACTACCTTATGTTCCTGAGTGTCATATTCTGCATTTCCATAAAGACGTTCGCGGCATGCACGTGGATTAACTGCACATTCCGCCGGAATACCCGCGCCCATCCATGCATTCAGGCTCTCAAAGCAGCGCAGACAATTGATACATTTACAAATTTCATTCTCTCTTCCTTCAAGTACCTTGAGTCCCCACTGTTCGTCTGCGAGCCAGCTTCTTCCCATGGAGACAAAATCAACAATACCTCCTTCCAGAAAACTCTCAGCTACCTGTGGTTCACGTATGCAGGAAACTCCTATCACTGGAATAGAAACGTGATCTTTTACGGCCTTGATCAGATCTTTTCTCCAACCCTGGGGGAAGGAGATCGGCTCTACACATACACTTCCTGTTTCGTATAAACCAACAGACACATCAATAAAATCAATCCCGCATTTCTCAAGCGCCATTGCAATCTTAACTCCATCCTGGATATGGATATAATCCTCTGTTACTCCTGTCTTATCCAGAAATTCTTCCACGCTTAAACGGACACCGATTGGAAAGTCCGGTCCACACTGTACGCGGATTCCATTTATGATCTCAGTGATCATACGAAGCCTGTTTTCAAAGGAACCACCATACTCATCTTCGCGTTTATTTGTGTAAGGGGAAAGAAACTGTTGTAATAGATACCCATGAGCCGCATGAAGCTCTACTCCATCGCAACCCGCTTTTTTTACTCGTACAGCACCTGAGATAAACTGTTGGATCAAAGCTTTTACTTCTTCTGTTGAAAGAGCCCTTGTTTCCTGCTGAAGATATTTGCACGGTATTGCTGAAGCAGATACTACCGGGCCGCCTGTAAGAGCAGTTACTGTTTCACGTCCAGGGTGATGCAGCTGGATGAATATCTTTGTCCCATATTTATGTACTGTTTCTGCAAGCTTTGCAAGACCTTCGATATGTCTGTCTTTTGAAACAGACAGCTGACGCATCATCCCTGCACCATGCAGATCGTTTACCCTTGCAATCTCCGGAATAATAAGCGCTGCGCCACCAATTGCACGTGCCTTATAGAATGCAATCATGTCTTCCGATGGAGACCCATCCATCTCCGCCAGGCTTGTACCCATCGGTGACATTACAAGTCGGTTTTTAAGTGTAATATTTCCAATTTTTCCCTGTTTAAAAATTTCCTGATACATGTACACCCTCCTTTACTTGCGTCTCTTGATTATTATGGCTTAAAAATAACATTTTCTTTGTTAAAAAAACAACGGCATAAATATAAAAAAGACATTGTATATTTATGCACAATGCACTATAATTAATAATAATCAGCAAAACACTGTACATTATGCACAAAGAATTGTAAAGAGGAGTATGAAAATGCTGTTTTCCGATCTTATTGATTATTTAAAAAATGAAAAAAATTTTAACATAATACTAAATTGTTCTACTGATCTTCATGAAATACGAGATGTAGAGCTGCTGGATGGCACTCAAACAGGATACGCCACAGATATTGTCTATTTTGGTTATCCAGATGTCTTGTCTCCTGATATGCAGCCTTCTCAATGTATCCTTGTTCGTGGAGAAAACTATCTTTTTCCTTATTCCTGCACGGATCGTGCAACAGTACAGGCAAAAGAGCTTTTTGCGGTTTTTAATGCAGCAAAACAGTTTCTTCAGACACATGAACAGGTTAGTTTATATGAAGAACTGGTTCGAAAAGGCCACTCTTCCCATAGCCTGGATGAAGTGATTAACTCTGCATCCATCAAATTAGGATATTCCTTGGTATTTTGTGACAAGAAATTCCGTATCCTGTCATATTCTACATCAATTCCGGTTACGGATAAATTATGGAAAAAGAATATTGAACGTGGATATTGTACATACGATTTCATTAAAAATGTAATGTCATTGGAAGCTGTCCAGGGGGCTTCAGCCAGCATTGAGGCTGTTGAAGTATCTTGCCCGGAATCACCATATCGTAAATGTAGTTCGAAAGTGTTTTTAAACGGTGTTCAGGTTGGTTTTGTTCTGATGATAGAAAACAATATCCCTTTTACCGCAGAACACTTAGCAGCTATGAGTGATGTAAGCCGGGCAATCAGCTCCGTAGTTGGACATTATCATCCTGAACTGTTTCAGTACACCAGTGCGGACCAGCAGCTTCTTGAAGCCTTGCTGATTGGAACTCCGGCTGATATATTGGCAGATTCCATTTCTCATCTTCGAGTATCTGATGCAATGTATGCACTTTGTATCCAACCGAAGACATTTTTGAAGGAAAATAAATTAAAGCAGCAGCTTTATCCTGTGATCCGACATATCTTTCCGGAAGCATATATGACTGTCCACGACAATGCACTAGTCCTGCTTGTACCAGATCAGAGTTCTGTTATATTTGTAGATACTCAAAAAATAATGCTTAAAACGATGGCAGAGTATCATCTGGATGTAGGAATCTCCCTGGTTTTTTCAAAAATGGATGAATTTTACAGAGCTTATCAGCAGGCGCGGACAGTTCTTGAATGGAATCACAGAATCCCTGATAACCTTAAGAAGGAAATATCATGGGATCAAAGGTATCCGATGGAGCATCAAATTCATCGGTATTCTGAAATTGAGTTCTACGAAATGATGAACAAGATCAAAGAACCAGAAAAACTTGCAGATTATATCCACCCTGCCCTTTACAGACTGAATAAATATGACCAGAGAACGGGAAATGAACTTTACCATACACTTGAGGTATATCTACAGTGTTTCCATAACAATAAGGAAACAGCTAACATTTTGTGTATTCACAGGAATTCGCTGGCTTATCGAATGGAAAAAATCATTGAAATAGGTAAAGCCGATTTAAACGATCCCATGACAGAGTTTCTGTTGAGAATGTCTTTTAAGCTTGTGGAATATTTGAAGATAAGAGACCTCGATCTCCCCTGATATTTAAAATTGTAGCTTTTCATAACATTATAACGAAATGCTGTAATTCTCTCTGAATTGTCAGTGATGCCATAGTAATGGAGATAACCAGTCAGTATCTCATTAAGCTTCTCTCTGTTGACTGTGAGTTTCAGCTTCTCTTCAAGATATTTCGTACTGCTTTCCAGAAGTCTCTCCGATGCCCGTTTGCTCTTCGCAATTGAAGCAGGGGACTTACTTGATTTGGTTAAAAAGGCATATGTCAAAAATGTTATTGACATATGCCCTTTATAGAACTATTATATTATAACAAGAAAGGAGCAGTTTATGCCAAGACCAATAAAATGCAGAAAAGTCTGCCATTTTCCCAATGTTTTAGAATTTCTTCCGGCAGATGATACGGAGAAAAAAGCCCCCATTATTCTGACGGTAGATGAGTATGAAACAATTCGTCTTTTGGACAAGAAAGGTTACAGTCAGGAGCAGTGTGCAGTATCTATGCAGATCGCAAGAACAACAGTTCAACGAATTTACGAGATTGCCAGGAAGAAAATAGCAGATGCACTTATTGATGGACATCCGCTTAGAATTGAGGGCGGGGATTTCAGAATCTGCGATGGTCAAAGTAGCGACTGCAACCTTGGAGGATGTTACAAGCAGGAGCTTTATCAAAAATATGCAGTGGAAAAAGGAGAAGGTATTATGAGAATAGCAGTAACATATGAAAACGGACAGATTTTCCAGCACTTTGGACACACAGAAACATTTAAGATTTATGATGTAGAAGAAGGGAAAGTGGTACATTCAGAGGTAGTAGATACCAACGGAAGCGGACATGGCGCATTGGCAGGAGTTCTTAATGCATTGAATGCAGATGTTTTGATCTGTGGCGGAATCGGAGGGGGCGCACAGACAGCTTTAGCGGCAGCCGGTATTAAGCTTTTCGGAGGAGTTTCCGGAGATGCAGATGAAGCGGTAGAAGCCTTTATCAATGAAACACTTGCGTATAATCCAAATGTGAAGTGTTCTCATCACGAGCACAACCACGGGGAAGGACATACATGTGGCGAGCATGGATGCGTAAGCCATAGCTGTCATTAAGAAGAATGGTTCGCCTAAGAGCGGCTACTGGGAGATTGTAGATAAATATCTATACTTTATAGGGCCGTACTTCATAGGGTCGAACCATGACATTCTTTACTAACAGTAAAAAATATGCCAAAAAGATTAAGAAGGCAGAGAAATGTGTGGTATATGAAAATACAGTCAGAGAACTGTTTAGCTGTGAGCAGTTCAAAAAAGGTGCAGAAGCAAAAGGACATCAGGTGAACATGGTACAGAGCCTGCGACGGCTGTATGAGAAATGGCGGTACCTGTGTATTAAAAGATGACATGGCTGAAATACTCGGAATGTTTCGGAAAGCAGATGTACTTGTACTGGCTACTCCGGTTTATTTTTATGGAATCAGTGCCCAGATGAAGACCTTTATTGACCGCACTTATCCTATCTGGCAGCATCTTGGTAAAAAAGAAGTTTACTATATTATATCGGCTGGTCTGGGCGAGGACATCATTGAAAGACCGCTTGGTGATCTGGATGGTTTTGTAGAACATCTGGAAGAATACAAGATTGCAGGAAAGATATATGCAGCAAACGTGATGGATGCCGGATTAGTCAGAAATCAAAGTGTTTTCAAAAAGGCCTATGATATGGGATATTCCGTTCAAAATGCTGAGAAATTGAGAGTTGGCGAATAAAGCTTATAAAAAACAAAGGGATAATTATAGATGTCATAAAAGCAAAAAAATTCAAGTAGTTATTTTTGCCCCGGAATCCGTTAGCTGGCAGTAGATAAGCAAATTAGTTTCTTATCACTGTTAAGCCAAGGATTCCGGGGATTTTTTGTTTTCTACGTTCCCTTGTTATTTATGCTGCTGACACACCATTTTCACCTGTGCGTGTCCTGTTTTCTACGCCGGAACGGCGGATTCCTGCAAAGATGGAGCCTGCAATATTATGCCATACACTGAAAATAGCACCTGGAAGAGTTGCCAGTGGATTGGCTACAAAGTTAGCTGCTGCCAGAGAAACTGCCAGTCCGCTGTTTTGCATGCCCACTTCAATAGCTATAGCTGTTGCCCGTGTATATTCTACATGGAAAATTTTTGCTGCAAGGAGCCCAAGCATCATACCACAGAAATTGTGGATCGCAACAACGCCAAGGACCAGAACTCCGCAGCTTAAGATTTTCTCTGCATTAATTGCCACGATTCCGCCAATGATCATAACAATGGCTACAACAGAGATCAATGGCATAACATCTGAAACTTTATCTACATGATCTCCTGCAAGTGTACGGAGAAGGATTCCAAGAAGTACAGGAACCAGAATTACTTTTACAACAGAAAGTACCATTGCCCAGAAGGATACTTCCACCCAGGCACCTGCCAGAATGTACACAA
>OCPP01001875.1_pt1 | contig 10277 bp, 8 predicted proteins | sample 1538211 | NCBI WGS metagenome assembly OCPP01 (sample SAMEA2580193, study PRJEB22360) | human gut metagenome | biome: human gut; feature: human-associated habitat; material: faeces | place: Denmark | collected 2008/2010
CGGAAAACAATGGTTGTCTCTTCCTCATCGATCGTTCCGCCGGTTCGGACCGCGCCACAGAATCCTGCACATAAGGGCGAGAACTGCTGTCACGACAATGAACACAGCCATCAACATGAATATGTTCATGGAAGAATCCGTGCCCATTGCGGTTTCGGAAGACACGACGCCGATAGATCCGCCGCCGGCTGAATCGTCAAACCCAGATGGCGCGTTCTTACGGATCGCGATGTCTCCCTGCTCCACTTGTACAGACTCGGGGACAATAGCGCGTGCAGCTTCGTTGAGAGGTGAGATTCTGCTGTTTTCCATCGAATAATACGCACGGGAGAAGCCATCGCTGATGAGAGTGGTGCTGTCATCATCATCGAGCAGGGACGCCTCTTCTATATCGGGAGAAAAATTCCCCACTTCCAGACTTCCGTTGTTGTCCCAGATCGTGATCCTTCCCACTAATCTACCTTCAACCTCAACGGGTGCCACCCAGTCGTAATCCTGCGGGTCCGTGATTGTGTTCGTTATGGCACCTGAATCGTCATAGCGTAGATAATGCACTTTATCGGCATAACCTATTGCAATCTGCGTGGATGCTTCAGGGCTTCCGTCGTTCTGGACAGCTTCCATAAGCGCCAGCGTTTGGGTCCTCGCCTCGTCGCTTTGAGCGAACTCGTTGATTTGCGTGCTCTCGGGCAGATTCTCCGCGCGAGCGATATCAGGGCAGACCGTTCCTATAGCAACGACAAATAACATCGCCGCGAATAATATACGGAACGCCTGAATCAGGGATTTACGAACATTATAGAAAGTACTCATTTGTTCCCCCTTTATCGGCTAAAGCCATATCGTGTGTGCGTCCATGTATGACCACTTCCGCTTTTCATCCAGTCGTAAGTTCCACTGTTGTAATACGACTGCAACGGATCGATGTAAGAGACAACAAGATAGCCCGGATCAGAGGTATATCCCCTTATCACAAGCATATGGCCACCGCCGCTATCCCAGCCCCAACGTACCATCAACGGTTTGCTATTGTTAATTTGCCCGCTGACGATTGCAGTGCTTGCGGCACTATTTATCATCGAACCTGTGTTGCGGATGCCCGCACTTGACAAGGCGCGCCTCACGTCAGTCGATAAATCTCCGGTTACATTGGCGCAAGAAGACGAGTTCTTTCCCCATTTCACATACTGGCATTGGGAAGAATTGCTGCCTCCCAGATATACGGATACGCTTTTCGATGTCGCGGCCCAGCACCAGTTACTTTGTTCCTGTACGTAAATTGGCACAGAAAGATATACAGAAGATGCGGATGCAGTCGTCACGCATGAGAGTGACATAACCAGCGCTGCTGCTAAACTAGTTACCATTGCGACGATACGCCGCCGTCGCGGTTTCATCGGAATTTCCCCTTTCTCTGACGCGAAGCCCTCGTTGGATTCGCCGTCTCTTTAAGTATAGAACGGCTAATGGCCGTATGCCGGTTTCTTCGTTTGAATTTGCTCTTTTATACGCCAGAGCAATAATTCATGAATACCTCCAGTCAGAACAGCGTCATCTCGTCGGGATCATGCCAGACGTCATCCTCTGCCCCTGTCTCATCCGGTTCCCCTTCCACATAGCCGGCGGAGCCGGCGAACATGCTGCCGCCATGCCGCTTGCGTTCCTCGGACACCCGCCGCTGGATCTCCTCGCGCTGCCGTTGCTCCTCGGCACGGGACTCTGCCCTCGCACGCCGTTCCTCGGCGCGTTCGGCGTTCCTCCGCTCCCTCTCGCTCCGCTTGGTGTCGTCCTCACGGCTGCGTTCGATGACCCGCGTCTGCGCCACCGTGGGCACGCTCGTCCGGTTCGGGAACACCGTCACCCGCTGCGGCCCCAACGTGACCCGGCACGGGTACACCTCGGTAACCTCAGCCAAGGCATTGCGAAAGTTCTCCTTGAACTTCCGAAGTTCCGAATCATTGCCAAACTGCTGATAAAGCTGCTGCCAGGTGATCGTCACAGGTTCGTGCAGATTATAGACGCGCTTGGTCAGCCACCAATACACATCAATCGCCATAGGCTTGCGCAATCGCGCTATCACCTTGAGGTCAACCGGCACCGGATGGTCGCGCAGCATGTCGACGTAGCCTTGACTCAGCTGCACCCAGTTCTCGAACAGGCCATGGGCCTGCGGCTCGTTCCGCAGCCAGTCAATGCGTGATTTCTCCGCGACAACGAAGTTGCGCATGTTCGTCTCGTTCTCAGTGTTGTTGGAGATGTGGTAGGAGCAGGCGAACAAACGCTCCAACTGGGGCTTGATGGATTTAAGCTGCCGTCCGCCGACCTGCACGTCAATCATGCGCAGGAACTCGCGGAACGTGGTGCCCAGATGTAATACGTTCGTTTCCGGGTCGAAGCACGGGTTATTCGTCTTGATCATCGTGCACGCCCACAGCTCGAACAGACGCGGATACTTACCGTAAGGCAGACAATCCTCGCCACTGATGAACCGGACCACCAGATTGCCATTACGCCGGACTATCTCCTTGGCGTTGTCCTTGGGCCTCCTGTAGGGCAAAGAGACCTGCGCGGCGATCTTGGAAACGAAGCCGTGCGACATCCACGGCTCGCCCTCCGGGAGAGTCAATTCCTTAAACCGGGTATCATCAACCATTGCCAATCACGGTCCTTTCGTGGTTGCCACGCCTCCGGAGGTGCCAGCCTCGCGGAGGCATTTTCATACCAAAATCCGGTGTGTACTTTAGGGACAAACATACCACAAAGACCGTGTACTTTAAGGACACGCTGTCGCGGTCGTGTACTTTAAGGACACTTGGTGGATAACTGCCGTGTACTTTAAGGACAAAAGCCCGTGTATTTTAGGGACGCCGAGGGGCTTTAGGGACGTTTTGAGGGGCTTTAGGGACGTTTTGAGGGGCTTTAGGGACGCTCATGTGCCCTTAGCCCTTGTGGCAGTAAGGCTGAGCGGGGGTCCCAGATATACAGATATACAGATACTTAGAGAGCGAATTTTGAAAGGACCTCTGCCGGATGTGGATAACTCACGTGGGCTTTAGCCACCGTGAGACGTTTCGGCCATCTGAGGGGCTTTAGGTAGGTTTCCGTCATGCGTCGTGGGCTTTAGCCACCATTCGAGGGGCTTTAGGTACGCGCTGTGACCCCCAGTCCTTGCAGGAATAGGATTGAGCGGCGGTTCTAGATATACGGAACGCACTGTTAAATCGTTGGAATTTCAACGGAACTTTGCTATCTGCATAGACGCCGTCATGGAAATGATTGCGCCGTTTTGGAACCTTATCGAACGTACGTCTGCGCTGGTCGGTATCGGCGTCCACTGGCGATGGGCGATCTACATCGCGGCGGCTACTCTGTTGGTCGAGGATACGTTGAGGATCATGAGGAGGCCCTAAGCAAGTCAAGGGCTTTAGGTAGGTATGTGCCCTCGGCTAGCCGGGCAAGGGGACACGTCCGCCAGACGCATCCCCTTGCAGTGCCCGCCCGTACTCCCGGTCAATGTCCGGTGTCGAATGTGGGTTGGTCTGCTGTCGGCTCGTGCGGTTCGGTGGCCGGTTGGTCGGCGGGGTCGTAGCTGATGGCGACGCCCCAGAGGTTCTTGTCGCTGTCACGGATCGGGAACGCGACGGCGGAGAATTTGACCGTTCTGCCGTCGAGCGTGCGTGCTCTGGCCCATCGTGCGGCGGTCTTTTGCGCCTTGATCCTGCCGATGTGGCCGACCGGGAGGCTCCACCATTGGGGGTTGTCCCTGTGGCTGTGCATCGACGGGGTGGTTATCAGCCGGCGCGCGACCCTGTCCGCGGGTGTCTCCTGGGTTTCGAGGTATGGGGAGAGGTAGCCGTAATCGACCCGTTCGAGGCCGAGGTTCTCCTTGGAGTCGTCCAGGCGCAGCTCGGCCGGGCGGACCGGTTTGCGCTTTACGGGCTCGTGCCCCGCGCCGTCGTCCTGCGAGCCGGTCTGCATGTCGTACATCGCGTCATCCATTGGTATGCGTCCTTTCCATATGCAATGCCCGATGCGTATCCAATTCTATCTATCCGCCAGCCGATCCACCGCATGATCACACATCAACCGCCCGTATCCCCCACGCCATCACCAACCCCAATACGCATATCCATACGACCCACCATATTCCAGCAGCATCATCCGACCCGATACCTCACCCACAAAACTCCAATCATTAATCAATAGCAAGGTACTTATGCCCACTGCGTGGGCAAGCCGGTATCCAACGTGGCAACGGGGTAGAATTGGTGTCATGCGTGGGCATATCGTCAAGGTCACCACCGGGGGGCGTTCCCTGGAGGAGTACCTGAAAGGCTGCAATCAGGCCGGACAGGGTTTCGAAGCGTACCTTGGCGAGCATTCTGACGGTCTGCGCTTCCATCGTTACGCGGATGGCACGGAATGCCCTTCGAAGCGGTTGCGTGATGGCGGGTTGGAGATGCTGCTGGACGGGCGCGACCCGGACAGCGGGGAGCTGTTGAAGTCGTTCCGTGCGGGGAACGTGCGCGCCTATGAGATCCCTTTGAACGACAGCAAGGATCTGGACGTGGCGTCGGTTGTGTACGGGGACGTGCGCGAGGCCCGCATGAAGGCCCAGGCGCGTGGCGAGGAGGCGGTCAGGAGGTTCCTGTCCGAACGGCTGACGGTGCGTCTGCGCTGCGGGGACGGCAGACGGCGGTGGGTGCGGCCGGACGAGGTGATGTTCGTGTCCGCGACCCATTTCACCAGCCGTGCCGGCGACCCTGAGCTGCACCGCCACCTGGAGCTGATCAACCGGGTGCGGGTCGGCGATGAATGGTACAGCATCGACAGCAGCCGACTGTTCGGCATGTACGAGAACATCCGTTCCGTGTACGAGACTACGGTGTACGGGGACGCCGGCCTGTGCGACGCGATGGCCGCGCACGGCATGACTCTGGACATGCAGGGGCGTGTGCCGGAGCTCGGGAACGCTTCGGACGTGTTCAGCAAACGCCGGGACGCGATCAACGCGCGTATGGCCGAGCTGGTGGACGAGTGGAGGGCCGCGCATGCGGACGGCATGCGCCGGGTGCGTGACCCGGAGACCGGCGAGGTCGTGGGCATGGTCGGCTACGGGACGGTGGCGGAGCCCGACGAGCGGACCCTGATGCGTCTGCGCCTCCAGGCGTGGGCCGACACGAGGCAGGCCAAGGGACGGTGGAACACGCGCGTGGACTACGGGGCGTGGAACGAGGAGCTGCGCGCCGCGGGCTACGACATCCCCGCCATGCTCGACGGCGCGGCGGCGGAGCCGCGGCCACGGGCCGTCGGGTTCGGTGCCGACGCGGTGCGGCGGTGCGCCGTGGCGGCCATCGCCGCGTTGCGGGAGACGAACAGCGCGTGGAGCCTGGAACAGCTGGAGGTCGCCGCCTACGACCAGGTGCGCCTGACCGGGGCGACGGGAACGCGCGACGAGCTGAAAGCCCTGGCCGAGGGGATACGCGACCGGGCCCGGGAACTGTGCGTCATGCTGAGCGAGGACCCGCGGGCGAGGGCCGGTTGGGTGAAGTCGCTGACGTGCCGGGCCGTGGTCGAGTGCGAGGACGAGCTCAAGGGCCGTCTGGCCGCCCGCGGCGTCGAGGAGACCGCGAACCCGCGTCTGGACGATCTCGCGGAACGGTACACGCTGGACGCCGGACAACGCGAGGCCGTCGAAACGATCTGCAAGGGCGATCCCCTCGCCGTGGTCGAGGGCGCGGCCGGCGCGGGCAAGACCCACATGCTCAACGCGGTCAACGACTATTGCCGGGAGAACGGCAAACGGCTGGTCATCGCCACGCCGACCCAGAAGGCGGCGCTGGTCGCGGGCGAGGAGGTCGGCACCGGGACGGGGACCCTGATGCGTCTGCTGGAGGCATACGGCTGGCGGAACGACGAGACCGATCCCGAACACCCCTGGTATCGCGTGGCCGAGGGGCAGTCCGACCATCGCGGCAACACCTACCGGGGCGTGCCCGACGAGTACCGGCTGGACCGTGACACGTTCCTGGTCGTGGACGAGGCCGGCATGATGGACCAGGACCAGGCGCTTGCGCTGCTGCGCGTGGCCGACGAGACCGGGGCGAGACTGACGCTGGTGGGCGACACCATGCAACTGAATGCCGTGGGCCGCGGCGGCGTCATGCAACTGGCCGAACGGTACACGGGCAACGTGGTGGCCATGCGCGACGTGCACCGGTTCAAGGACCCCGACTACGCGGCCTACACCATCCGTCTGCGCGAACGGACGCCCGCCAACGCCGAACGGTTGGCCGGCGAACTGTTCGATCGCGGCATGGTCCGGCATTGGGACAGCGACGAGGCGACCGTGAACGCGATAGCCGCCGCGTGGATGGAGCACCCGGACACCACGATCAGCACCGTCACGAACCGGCAGGCCGCCGAGGTCAACCGGGCGATCCAACGGTTGAGGCTCGACGCCGGCCAGTTGGGCGACGAGCGTTGCGCCTCCATGATCGACGGCCAGGAGATCCATGTGGGCGACATCGTCATGACCCGCAGGAACGACAACCATATAGGCGTGGCGAACCGGCAGACGTTCGCCGTGCTCGGGATCGACGAACGGTCGGGGATGCTCGTCGGGGACGGGAAACGCACCTACAGGCTCCCCGCCGAATACGTGGCCGAGGCCGTGCAGCTAGGATACGCGAGCACCACCTACGGCGCCCAGGGCGTCACGAGCGGGCACGCGATCTTCTACGCCGCCGAGGGCGCGTCCGGTGCCGACGCCTATGTGGCCCTGACCCGCGGTAAGACCGGCAACCAGGTGTTCATGACCGCGGGCGGCGACGAGGACGCCCTCGACACCCTGACCCGCATCATCGCCAGGGACAAGGGAGACAAGGGGCTCGAAGCCGCCGAGAACAATCTCCGCGAGCAGATCGAGCAGATGGCCGAACCCGTCGACGCCGGCCTGAACGCCGAGGAGTCGTCCGAACTGCGTGACCTCGACCGATGGCTGCAAGAACGGAAGACCGGCCTTCTGCAGGGCGCCGATCGAAGGGTATGGGCTTCGGAGCCGTTGCCGGAGCTCCATGCGGAGATTGAACGGGAGCAGCGTCGCGCCGGCGAACTGTCCGAACGCATCCGCGACATGCGGGATCAGTACGATACGGCGCGGAGCCGGGCCGAACACGTCGCGGACGATTACCGGGACCGCCTGCGCGAACTATCCGACAAATGCGGCGCGGCGCTTGACGCCGAGACCGCAAGGCTTGAACGGGACATGGCGGACGACTGGCGGGACGTGCACCGGCTGCTGGAACGTCATCACGAGGACGAGACCGAAAGGCTCCGCCTGACCGACCGGAACGAACCGGGATACAGGAGCTTCGTGATGGGCCGACGCCGACTGGCCGGAGAGGCCACCGAACGCGCGAACCAGTCGCTGATGCGATACCAGGCCGCACGGGCGGAGTTCGAGGACCGGTGGCACATCGGCTACGGCGAATACCGGAGCAATCATGAGCTCCGCATCGCCTCAGCCCGGGCCAAGGCGGAGGAGACGCCGGCCGTGACCGATCTGCGCGATCGGATGCGTGACCTCGAACACGAGCGGGAACGTGATCCGGAGATCAGTGCGCCGGAGCGTCTGCGCGCCCGTGTCCAAGAGCTCGGCAACGAATACGAGGAGGTCCTACGGACCAACGCGGACCGCCGGAGCATGGCGGACATACGGCAGGCGGAGACCCTGGGCGACCGGGCGCGCCTGGCCGCGTTGCGCGACATGCGCAGACCCGACGCGATCGATGAGTACAACTCCGTCCTCGGCCGGCTCGAAGAGGGTTGGGGCCGCGGGTTCTGGAACGAGCTGACCGGATTCCGGGAGGAACATCCGAACTGGGGCGGATGGGCCATGCCGGTGCTGCGGAACGACCAGTTCAACTACAACGGCGAATTCGAACCGTACTTCAAGGAACCGGAGGACATACGATACCGCGACGACGCCGTGCTCGGCACCCTGGTCGAGACCGCCGCCTACCAACGCCTGGACCGGGACCAGCTCCGCACCATGACCCCACGCCAGATCGACCAGGCGACCCGGAAGCTCAGGAAGAGCCTCGAAGTGCGCGAACACGACAGAACCGCCATCGACCAGGCATGGCAGGACGCCCCGCGCGGCGAGCAGATCACGAACGACCTGGCCGAACTCGAACGGGCCCTCGGCCACCGACCCGGATGGGTCGACTACACCGCCATGCTCCGCGAACGCGAGACCGAATACCTGCTCGGCTACGACTCCCACCCCTCGATCTCGTATGATGCAGACCCCTTCCAAGCGACGCCGACATGGTCGGCGGGCGCGGGCCACGGCGCAGGCTACGGGGCCCGCATCTGACCCTGGGGCGAAGACCATCGGCCATGCTACAATAAATAAATAAAAATAAATATTTAAATATTCCGGGAGGCAGGATGATCATCGGCGTGACCAACATCAAGGGCGGGGTCGGCAAGACCACCAGCTCGCTGGCGATAGCCACCGCGGCCCAAAGATCCGGACTGAGCGTGACGGTCGTGGACACCGACCCGCAAGGCAGCGCCACATTGTGGGCACAGGCCGCCGAGGACGCGGACGACCCGCTCCCCTTCCCCGTCGTGTCGAAGAACCAGGCCGAGATACGGCGCATGCGCGAACGCCGCCCGGACCGCGACGGCGAACTGATCGTCATCGACACCCCGCCGAACGGCGCCGTCGTGGACGAGGCCATCAAGACCGCCGACTTCGTGGTCATCCCCACCCTGTCCTCGCCCATCGACCTGCAGCAGACCATGCTCACCGCCGCCCAATGCCAGGACGCCGGCAAGGACTACGCCGTGCTCATCGTCATGGCCCGCAAGGGCACCAACGCCCTGCGCGCGTTCAGGACCGCCGTCGAGGAATACGGGGCCGGCATCTTCGACACGGAGATCCCGCTGCGTGAGGACTTCAAGGCCGATTTCGGCCACACATTCAGAAGCAACCTCAACGGATACGAGGACGTGTGGAACGAACTGAGAGGGGAACTGCGATGAAGAAGGCCTCGGGACGACTCACCATGAGCATGCAGCCACGCCGAGAACTCGAAGGAAAACCCGTGACCAAGCTCATGGACGTGCAGGACAACACCGGCCGCGGCGACGGCGAAACCGTCCGCAAGGTCATGACCACGTTCCAGATGGACGCGGACCTCAAAGCCGAACTCAAACGATACTGCGCGGACAACGGCATGAAAATGGGCGAGACCATCAACCAAGCCATAGCGAGAATGCTGCACGAATAGCCGCAGAATCCTAGAACAGACATCGACGTCCCGGACAGGCGCGTGCCCGAACGCGGGCAACGCAAAGGGCCGGTGCCCGAAGACACCGGCCCAACGCTTACTGAAAGGGGGTGGAATCAGGGCCACCCACCGGTCTCGGCCATCCTCCCGAAGAAGTCGTTGCGCACCGCCTTGGAATGGGAGGAAGTTTGCAGTGCCTCGAACCGGCACTTCCATGTTAGCCGATACCATCGTTCATGTCGAGAAGGTCTTGTTGCAGGGACCAGAACGACCGTCCGGCAACCGCCGGACGACGCTGCCGCGCCAGTCGCGGCGCGGCTTACTGAAAGGATTGCGCCATGCGCAAACCAGAAAAGGGGCCGCGCGGCGGCCTCGTGGTCTGGCTGATGGCGGTCATCGTCATCAGCCTCGCTCCCGCGATGCATCCCATCGCGGCCGACATCGCGGTGCTGTCACTCACGGCATACGCGATCAGCGCACACAGCCGCCAATAACGGCACCACGGCCCGTCCGAGCTTCCACGCCCGGACGGGCTTTCAGCTAAGAATATTTTCAGTAGTCAATCGCATCCCGCCATGTGTCATACTGGCATGTGGCCGATGTTTCGGGGCCGGTGACTCGTCGTTCGTCAATCGTGTGGCCACTGAATATGATTTCGCAGGAGACGTTGTCTTCCACTCCGCCGGAATCACGTTCAACCGTGAAGGTGAGCGGCCTGTCGTTCTCAAGCCAATCGTCCGGAGCGACTTTCAACCAGTCCCCTTTGATTCGGGTTTCGAGAACCGTCTCGCTCTGCGACTCAATCCTGACGGTCCCCGACTCCGCATAGGCGCGAAATTCGAGATGAGCGCCGGCATCGTCGCTTTGAACCGGTGCTCCGGTACAACCCGACATGAGCGCAAATACCGCCAGACACAGGCCGGAAAACAATGGTTGTCTCTTCCTCATCGATCGTTCCGCCGGTTCGGACCGCGC